>Ga0123338_10000488_pt1 | contig 40463 bp, 37 predicted proteins | sample grotaG_FD_89793 | JGI IMG/M metagenome (GOLD analysis project Ga0123338, IMG submission 89793) | Glacier valley bacterial and archeal communities from Borup Fiord, Nunavut, Canada, to study Microbial Dark Matter (Phase II) -... | ecosystem: Environmental > Aquatic > Freshwater > Ice > Glacier ...
ATTTCACCGCAGCCAGCGTCAGCCCGCCCCAAGCGGCTCCCGCGAGTAGAATGCACGCCATCGCAAAGACGCGCTTCGAGACTCGCACCAGCGGCGTGCGGTCTATGAACGGGATCAAGATCAGCAGCAGGATCGCGAGCCCCGGAAGTATGACGCTCCCGAACACCTCCATCGATCCGTTGAAATATTTCAGCATCTGGAACAGAAACAGGTAATACCATTCGGGGCGCGGGATGTAAGCTGTATCGCTCGGGTCGGCAAGCCGCTCCAGCGGCAAACGTGCAACCACCGCCAGCGTGAACAGAATCACGAAAGCGGTGAATACCGCGATGGTATCGAGAAACGCCTGCCGGGGGTAAAACTTCTTTGAAGGCAGCTGATCATCGCCAGGCACCGGAGCCACGCCGTGCTTGCGCACCAGAACGATATGGGCCAAAATCAACAGCCCGGTTGCAGGAGGCAGAAGCAGAACATGAACTGCATAGAACCGCGCGAAAGTAACTACGCCCACGTCACCGGTGCTTCCCAGCAGCCGGCTCAGATAAGGGCCTATCAAGGGCACGCCAGCCGCAATCTGAGTTACCACCACGGTACCCCAGTAAGCCTTGTTGTCCCACGGCAGCAGATAACCGGTTAATCCGTAGGTAAGGGTTAGAAGCAGTAGAATTACTCCTGCGATCCATGTGGCCTCTCTCGGCTTCTTATAACTGCCGAATAGAAACACCTGCACCATGTGCAACACCACTACAACGATCATCATGCTGGCACCCCAATGGTGCAGCCCATGCATTAATCGACCTGCCGTAACCTCCGTCAGGATGTACCGCATGCTGTTATAGGCTTCACCAGGAGTAGGCGCATAGTTAAACGCCAGCAGGATTCCCGTGAACGCCTGAACAAGAAACAGAAACACGGCCACGCTGCCGAACACCTGATGCCAGCCGCTGGAAGCGGGAATATCTTCGTACAGAAACTTCCGGATGTTGGTCTCAATGCCGGTGCGGTGATCGAGCCATTCAAGCACCTGGTTCGTGACCGCTTTCATACAGACTCCCGTAATGCTCCCAGCATCAGCTTGCCTTTCTGGACCTTGGTTTCAAAACGGTCAAGCGGCCGCGGCGCCGGGCCGCTTACCACCTTGCCGTCCACGGAAAAAATCGACGTGTGGCAAGGGCACAGAAACTGAGATTTATCGGTTTCCCAGTGGTACGCACAGCCTAGATGAGTGCACTGCGGCCCGAACGCCACAATCTGGCTGTTCTGGTTTTTCACTACCCAAGCCGTACGCTTTTCATTCATCGTCTTCCAGCCATCCGTGCGCTTCTGGTGGTATACGACCTCAGTTGGCATATCCGCCTTTAATTCAGAAACGGGCGTAACTTCCACCCAATCATCCTTACGGCGCAGCTTAGGCGGCAGCAGGAGATAGAGAGCGGCAGGCACTGCCAAGCCCAGCCCGATTACTCCCCCCAGGCCATATATGAAGCTGAGATAGAACCGTCTTCTGGTTAACTCAGACATTATCTGGATCGAAAGGCTAACACAGCGTTCAATCCGCCGAACGCGAACGAGTTCGAGAGGGCAAATTCAGCTTTCGCGGGACGAGCCTCTCCAATGATCAGGTCGAGCGCGCACTCCGGATCTGCCTCGCGGAAATTGGCAGTCGGAGGTAGCATCCCATCGCGCAGGGCCAGAATGGTTGCCGCAGCTTCCAGGGCCCCGGCGGCACCCAGCGCATGCCCGTGGACGGATTTAGTGGAACTCACGGGCAGCCGCTCCGAATATTTTCCAAATACCAACTTGATCGCTTTTGTTTCGGCAATATCGTTTGCCAGCGTTCCCGTTCCGTGGGCGTTTATATATCCCACTTGTTCTGGATTGAGCGCCGCATCGCGAATTGCATTTCGCATCGCCCGTGCTGCTCCTTCTGAGGAAGGCTGCGTGATATGGCTTGCGTCGCTGGACATGCCGAACCCAACCACTTCGCCAAGAATGGTAGCACCGCGTGCCATGGCACTCTCAAGCGGCTCAAGCACGAGCATAGCGGCACCCTCACCCAGAATCATTCCGGAGCGGTCTTTCGAAAATGGCCTGCAGGTATCCTGCGAAACAACGCGCATCGCTTCCCAGGCTTTCAGGATTCCAAAGCTGAACGGTGCCTCACTCCCCCCAGCAATAGCAAGCTCCGCGGCACCTGACCTCACCATCTGAAACGCTTGGCCGATGGCATGGGTTGCCGAGGAACAGGCCGTGGACACGGTATACGCTGGCCCGGTAATGCCGAACTCCATTGAGATATGGCTCGCGCCCGCATTCGCCATAATTCTAGGAATGGTAAGAGGATGCACGCGATTGCGCTTTAGATTGTAAATGTCCTGAAATGCGGCATCCTCACTCGATTGGCCGCCCACGCATGAGCCCGTTACAATGGCGGTATTTTCGCGCCGTTCCTCGTTCCATTCGATTGCGGCCTGCTGTATTGCTTCGCGCGCGGCAATCACGGCAAACTGCGCAAACCGGTCCATGAAGTCAGTTTCTCGCGGGCCGAAATATTGCAGAGGATTATAGCTTTCCACCTCCGCGCCATTGCGGAACCGGATATCACCTAAATCGAGCGAAGAGATTGGACGGATTCCGGAGTTGCCCGCCATGAGATTGTCACGGAACAAATCCAGATTTTGTCCGATCCCGCAGATTACGCCAACCCCGGTGACAGCAACGCGCCGGTTCAAACCGGCATCGCTCCTTCCTCTTTGCGCCCGATCAGCCGGATTACTCCGTCCACCATCTCGCGAACGCCTTGAATCTGTTTCGCTTCCGAATCGGGAATCGTGATATCAAATTCATTTTCCAGGGCAAAAAGGATATTCACACCGTCCATGGAATCGATGCCGAGTTCTGCAAAGCTGCTATTTAGGGTAACCTGCTCTTTTGGAATTCTTTGGGCCTGAGCAATGGTGGCCAGTATCCGTTCAGTCAGTTTGTCGAGCATAGGATACGATTTACGGTTTCAAAGCGAAATCCCCGGTCCAGAAGCTCCGGAACGATTATGCGGAGCGCCTCGGTAGTTGCCAAGCTGCGGGTCACAGACCGTAACTCGCGTCCGTCATGAAGGCAGAAAATAGCGCCGTTAGACGCCCCTCGCCGCAATCGAGCCGCAATTTGAGTCGGCCCTAGTTTCCAATCGTTGCCGATCACGGTCCACATCACGCCTAGAAGATTGAGACGCAGCTGAGCTTCTCGGAACCCAAACCATCGAACGCCAAAGGGAGCCCGCATCAGGCGGGGACTATGCTGCAGTGTATTTTCAATTGTGAATTGAGCCTTTCCGAACTCGTCCGCAACCTCTTTTGGGGAACGAAAACAAAGGTTCGGATGTCTTTCTGTATGGTTGCCAATTTCGTGCCCGTGAGCGAGAACTTCCCGGGCAATCGAAGGCAACCGGCGGACATTGGCACCGCACTGAAAAAACGTCGCCTTCACATTATAAGATTCAAGAATTGAAAGAATCTCCGGTGTGCTCTCACTTGGACCGTCATCAAAAGTCAGAGCTAAAGAGCGCCGGCCAGGATATCCGCGGTAAACAGAGGGTCCAAAGAGTGAGGACGAAGGGGCACGTACAGCGTAGGCCATAAGAGCCGTCGCCCCTCCCATTGAACAAAGAACCGATTCGCCCAGCACAACCAGATTTTATCATGCAGGGAAAAAGCTATTTTGTTAGTAGCGGTCATGGTAATGGCGGCCGTTTCGATCACGCCCACGATCCTGATCGCTGATCACCAACTGACGTTCCAAACGGAAGTTCAAAACAGATTCAACCGGTACATCCACCCGTCGGCCTCGAGTGAGGACTTCAGTGCCCACTCCAGCTGCCGCGCCAGAAGCAGCACCGATTGCGGCCCCACGGCCTCCGCCGGCAATGGCTCCGAGCAATGTCCCCAATACGGCTCCGCCCCCGACATATTTTCCGGTGCGGCCGTTCATTCCGATGCCCTCTCTCTGGTTTCTGCCATCAACATTTACATCGGTGCTCGCCTGCACGGAATACCGGCGGCCACCAACCGTAATCGAATCCAGATCAATCTGCATTTGACGGTTGTCCAATCGGCGGGCAAGCAATTCCGCAGTGGAACCGCGAGTGATCAGCACGTTCCCGCTTTGGTCGCGAACATCGTTCACTATGACTCCGGTGTAAACGCGGCCATCGACATTATTGATTCGAATTCTTTCGTTTGTTCGGACTTCAAACTGAGTGCCCGCAGGAATGATCTCCGCAGCCAAGCCGACGAGCGATAATCCGCAAACTAGTGCGGGAAGAGCAAGTAAAGTACGATTCATACCGTAACTATGGGCAATTGTACTGCCGTTTCATACCCCGAGAATTGAGCCAAATGTTAATTTCGCGTAAGAATTGCGCTAGCGGCGGGTGAGGTCCCGCAGGTAAATTTCTTTGAAGAGCATGTCGCCTTTTCCTCCGGCGTGAAGCTGCAGAGCGATAGTTCCATCAGTAGAACGCGGAGAAGGGTCAGTAAAATCCACCACAACCACTCCGTTCAGGCGCGCTACGTAGTGATTACCCTCCACTTTTAACAGGTAATCGTTCCAATCATCCACATGAATTACGAATTCGTATTCGGGTGACGGCCAGACAATCCACTGGCGGCCATCCCCGTAGATTCCGCCCGTATGGTGAGCGAGTGTAGGATCGATTTCGAACTGCAATCCCTGGGAAACGTCGGCCGTGCCAAGCTTAAACGCAGTGTGGAAGAACACGCCGCTATTCCCGTCGCCCACGCATTTGAAACGCAAAGACAACTGAAAATCTTTGTATTGCCTGTCGGTTTGCAGATATCCATATTGCTTGGTGACCGCCTGCCCGTGGATGACGCCACTTTCCACTGACCACTTTTCGCCGCCGACAGTGTTCCAACCGGACAAATCGCGGCCGTTGAAGATTTGGATCCACTCTTCATTAGGCAGCTTGGGACGATTTGTGGGTACCTGAGCGCCAAGAAAACTCGCGCTTGCTAAAACCATGATTACCGTTCGCATACGTTATTCGAGTTCTTGCGTAATTACTTGCGCGATTTTATCGGAATGCCGGTCTACACTGGCCTGATCCGGCCCTTCGACCATCACCCGGGCCAGCAGTTCCGTACCGGAAAAGCGGACCAGAACGCGGCCTGAATCATTCAACTCGTGTTCGGCTTCTGAGATCGCTTTTAGCGTAAGCGGCAGTTCGTTCATGGGACGCCGCTGCTTTACCCGTATATTCACAAGTTTTTGCGGATACGCAACGAAATCTTCCGTAAGTTGGTCCAGATTCATTCCGGTCGCCCGGGCGATTTCGAACATGCGAAGAGCGGTCAACATGCCGTCTCCTGTTGTGGAAAACTCCCTGAAAATGACATGCCCCGATTGTTCTCCGCCGAGTGAGGCATCCTGGCGGATCATCTCTTCCAACACGTATTTGTCGCCTACCGGGGTGCGCAGCATGCGAATGTTCAAACGGCCCAGCGCGCGTTCCAGTCCCAGATTGGACATGACGGTGGAGACCACGGTATCGCCCCGCAGCAGGCTCTGTTTTTTAAGGAAGCGTGCCGCAATAAGCAGGACGTTATCGCCATCAATGATCTTGCCCGAGTGCGATACCAGAATGGCGCGGTCCGCGTCTCCATCGAACGCGACACCGGCGTCGGCCCCCTCCCGGAGAACACGTTCACGCAATTGCTCCACGTGTAATGCGCCGCAATCTTTATTGATGTTCCGGCCATCGGGAGCGCAACCAGTGAGGGTGACCAGTGCGCCAGCTTTTTCAAACAGGCCCGGCGCCAGCAGTGACGCCGCACCGTTTCCACAGTCAATTACCAGACGCAGGCCGCTCAGACCGGTCTTGAGTGTGGACAGCAGGTAAGAAACATAATCTTCCCTGAGGACGCTCTCTTCCCGGAGAGGCGCTGAGCTGGGCCGCAGCCCCGATCCGAGCAGGCGAAAAATCTCTTCTTCTATTTCATGTTCTTCATCGTCCGGCAGCTTGTAGCCGGTGGCGCTAAAGATTTTGATCCCGTTGTCCTGATAGGGGTTGTGAGAAGCGGAAATCATCACTCCAGCAGAAAAGGGAGTGGATTTTGTAAGATGAGCGACGCCCGGGGTGGTGATTACGCCGGCGAAGCGGAAATTGATGCTTTCCGCGGCTAAGCCGCCTGCAAGCCACCCGGCAATCTGCGCTCCGGATTCCCGGGTATCCATACCGATTACGACGTTGGGAGCTGTACCACGAAGATTGAGATCGGCCCCTAACGCCATACCGCACGCGAAGACAGTTCGCTCATCAAGCGGCGGTTGGCCCGCTACGCCTCGAATGCCGTCCGTTCCAAAAAGCTGTTTTGCCATCGTTTTCTTGCGTGACTTACTTAAGAACCATTGTGATAATAACGCGCGGTTCGGAAATAAACCGAACTTGAGGTTCCTGCAGATATAAATCGGCCTTGGCAACCGGCTTCCTGGGATTCACCAAGGCAAGATCGATGTTATCCGTCAGGGCTTCTTTCACCCGGCGGACTGGCCCTTCCGGACCAGCAATCTCTTGTGAGGACGGCTGCACGGAGAAGCTTTGCAGGTGTAAACCATTGGGCAGCTTCCCTTGAAAAAGTACAGTAACCGGCACGCGGCGGTGCTCGCTTCGTTCAAAGTGGAAACGAATCTGGGCGGGAGAGGCGCGCAGAAACTCTACTCCCCTAGGCAAATTCGTTTCCGCTCGCGTGATTGTAAAAGTACGGTCTCCCGGCTCGCGGACTTTGCTGAAATCGAGTGTAATGGCCGGCCGGGAGTTCGCAAGATCGCGCAATTGGCCGGAAGACCCGCGTATTTCCACCTGCACAACTTCTGCTGCCCGGGTTGTTACTTCAATGCTGTCCGGCGGATCTTTGAATTGCACTGGCACGCTGACCAGGGTAGACATCTCGGGTTCAGTGGCCACATTCATCCAGATGACAACTGCCAATGCTACAGACAGAATGCGCCAGCCTGGGTTCTTGATAATCCAACGCGACACGCGTTCGCGGATCATTCGTGAAACACTCCTGCTTCCTTTTCGCGCGATAGTGAAACGGGCTCCTCCGGTCGCTGCGATTTGTAAGCGCCCACACCGAAATGCCGGCTAATACGCTCATCCATCTGGTCCGCATTCAGATGGCGTTCAATTTCGCCGAAAGCCGCAACAGACATCCACCCGGTCTCTTCGCTCACAATCAGGGAGAGACAGTCCGTTTCCTCGGTGATCCCCAGAGCCGCACGATGCCGGGTTCCCAGCTTTCCGGAAAGCGATGGATTCGTGCTGAGCGGAAGAAAACAAGCTGCCGCGCTGATGCGATCCTTGCGGATAATGACAGCGCCATCGTGGAGCGCGGTGCCAGGGCGAAAAATAGAAAGTAATAGATCCCGCGAAATTTCAGCATCCAGCCGAACACCGCTTTCAATGAACGTCCGAAGACCGATATCGCGCTCCAAAATGATCAGCGCACCGCAACGCTCCTGTGCCATCACCTTCATCGCCAGCAGCAGCTCATCCGTGGACCGCGGACGGCGGTAGCCTCCCCCGAAAATGTTCTTGCGCCCTAACCTGGCCAGCGTGCGGCGGATTTCGCTTTGGAAAAGAATGATTACCGCAATAGGGAAATACGGAATGAGGTAAGCCAGAAGGGAACGAAGAGCTTCCAGCCGCGCCAAGACGGCAACTCCGTAAATTAGCGCCAGAGTCCCGATGCCCGCCAGGATGTGCGCCGCACGAGTGCCTCTCACAATCAACAACAGTTCATAGATGAGAAACGCGACGGCAAGAATGTCCAATACCCCGGTGAGGGTCAGGCGCGGCACGGTGAATTCGGCAAATTGCGGCAGCATTGTTGTAAGCTCCCTAGCTTACCGTCCGTTAGGGTTTTCGTTTTCGCCGGGAGGGAAGGCGTCTTGGTCAACGGGCCCATGAGCACATTGGAAATCTTTTTCAATAAGGATGTCGAGCCTCTGATAACAAATATCCATCCCAACGTCCGCGGAGGTGGTCCAGTGGCGAGCGGCCGCAACAGGGACGAGAATAGTAAGGGATCCGTTGACGAAATCCGCAGTTATTTTTTCCGAGGCGGGCGACCGTTCCAAGGCATATCGCAGAGAGCCGGAGGGAAATGTGACTAGCTCTTCCAGGTGTCCGGTTTCTTCAAACAAGGCAACTTCACTCCTGGTCAGCCGGAGCCTGATTGAGTTCTGCCGCATTCTGAGCTTCATGAATAATCCGCCACTTTCCAGAATAGATGTTGTAGCGACCGTTGCGGACAAAACCAAGCAGTGTAAGATCCCAATCTTTCGCAAGTTCTACCGCCAGGCTGGAAGGAGCCCCGACTGAGGCGAGGATGGACACACCGCCGGCGATGCATTTTTGCACAAGTTCGAAACTGGAGCGTCCGCTGACCAGAACCAGACGGTTATGAAGCGGCGTGCGGCCTGCCAGCAACTCGCGGCCCAATAACTTGTCGAGTGCGTTATGACGCCCAACATCCTCACAGATGGAGAGCAACGAGCCGGAACTATCGAACAGCGCGGAAGCATGCAATCCCCCTGTGGCACTGAACGTGGCTTGAGCCTGTCGCAGTGCGGTTGGCAAGCGGTGGATGAGAAGGGAAGGGAATTGAAGCGCATTCCGCGGCAGGGGCTTTAAACCCCGCACAGCGATTGCTGCGAGAGACGCCTTGCCACAGATTCCACAACTGGAGGTGGTGTAGAAGTGCCGCGATTGCGCTTCCGGAGTGAACGGGACGGAAGGAGCCAAATCGGCCCGTACAATATTTGCGTTCGGCTTGGCTGAAACAATGACTGACGCCAGATCTGCCGAACGCGTCACAATCCCTTCGCTGAGAAGGAATCCCGCAGCCAGTTCCCGGTCTTCTCCCGGTGTTCGCATGGTGATGGAGACGCTGGTGGTGATGTAACCCGCCGGTGAGGTGTGTCCGACGCGAATTTCCAGTGGCTCCTCCACCGCCAGCCGATCCGAAAAAGTTGAAGAGACACCTTGGGAGGTGACCGTCAGGACGTCGGCGCTAACATGGGAGAGAGGCGTCATGTCGTTTGTATCGGTGGAAGAGGCCATTCAGGAAACGCGCGACGGGCGCATGCTGGTGGTGGTGGACGATGAGGATCGCGAAAACGAAGGCGATCTGACGCTTGCGGCGGAGAAGATCACACCCGAGATTATCAATTTCATGGCCACGCACGGGCGGGGCCTGATCTGTTTGACTTTGACGGGCGCGCGCTGCGACTACCTGCGTCTACCGTTGATGAGTTCGCACAACACGTCCAACTTTGGGACCGCGTTCACGGAATCGATCGATGCAATGGAGGGTGTGACCACGGGGATATCCGCCGCCGACCGTGCTCTGACCATTCGCGCTGCAATGGATCCCGCTACCCGAGCCAGCGATCTGGCCAGGCCCGGTCATGTATTTCCGCTGCGGGCGCGGGATGGCGGTGTTCTGGTTCGTGCCGGGCAAACCGAAGCCGCAGTCGATCTGGCGCGGCTTGCTGGGTTGTCCCCCGGTGGCGTGATCTGCGAAATCATGAACGAAGACGGCTCCATGGCGCGCGTTCCCCAGTTGCTCGAGTTTTGCGCGCGCCACGGGCTGAAGATGGTTTCCGTGGCGGATCTGATCCGGTACCGCTTGCAACATGAGCGTTACCTTCACAGGCGGGGTGAAGGTGTGTTGCGGACCGAATGGGGCGAGTTCCGCATGATTTCCTATGCCGGTGAGGTGGACACGGAAACCCACGTCGCACTTGTTCGCGGTGATGTGTCCGGCGCAGAGGGTGTGCTGGTCAGAATGCATGCGAGCTGCACGTTTGGGGATGTGTTCGGTTCGACGCAGTGCGATTGCCAGCAATTGATTCGGGGTTCGTTGCGCGCGATCGCCGAAGAAGGACGCGGCGTACTGGTTTATCTGCACCAATCCGGTTTGGGGATGCGCACGCAAAAGGTTCCCGGCGCGCAGGATCGCCTGGTGGCCCATAATCGCGAACACCTGCAAAATTCCGAGCCCGCCGTACAGAGGCAGCTCCAGTATGAGAGCGGCATCGGGGCGCAGATTTTGTCGGACCTGGGGCTTCACACAATCCGATTGCTCACAAATCACCCCCGCAAGGTGGTGGCTTTGGCCGGCTTTGGAATCCGGATCGTTGGGCAAGTTCCCGTAATTGCGGTGCCAGTGCTCGATTCGGTGTTGAAGAAATAAACGGAACACAAATGTTCGACCATTCGTTCATCAAGGTGAGGATTCTTATGCGCCATATCGCTCTCGCTACTGCTTTTCTCGGCACTTCGTCGTTTCTGTCCGCGGCAGATCCGTTGCTGCTTAACCTGGTTATGCCGGACGCCCAAGTGGTGGCTGGCGTGAACGTTGCGAAGGCGAAGACTTCTTCCTTCGGACAGTTCGTATTGCGCCAGATGCCGGAAAATAGCGATTTCGCGAAGTTCGTCAGCGAAAGCGGATTTGACCCGCGCCGTGATTTGCAGGAGGTGTTGATGGCCACCACGGCCGGTCAGCATAGCGGGCTGGTGGCTGCGCGCGGTTCTTTCGATGCGGCAAGAATAATTGCTCTTGCCACGGCGGATGGGAAGCACACCGTCGCTACTTACAATGGCACCCAGTTGCTGATCTCAGCTGATGCGACGTCACGCCAGGCACTAGCATTATTCGACGGCAACTTCGCCGTTGCGGGTGACGTGGATCTGGTTAAAGCAGCAGTGGATCGACGCAAGACACACAACGCAATCAGCCCGCAGTTGGCCTCGAAAGTTGCGATGTATGGGGCAGCCGACGCCTGGACAGTTTCCCTGGTTCCACTCTCGGGACTGGGCGGAAAAGCAGAAGGCGCGGGTGCAGGACCACTGACAGGAATGTTTCAAGGCGATCTTCTGAAGAACGTGACCGAGACCAGTGGCAGCGTGACATTCGATTCTCCGGTGCAGGTGACTGGTGAACTGGTGGCGAATTCCGATAAGGACGCAACTGCATTGAGAGACGTGATTAAATTTCTCGCCTCAATGATTCAGACGAGTGGTGGAGAAGCTGGAGCACAGGTCGCAACTCTGGTGCAGAGCCTGAACGTTACGACCGAAGGCAGGACACTGAAACTCGCGCTCGCTATACCGGAGGCGCAACTAGAAGCACTGATTCAATCCTCTGGAAAGAAAAACCAGCGCAAGTCCATAGAAAAGATCTAGCGAACTTTAAATCGAGGGCCCTTTGATTGCTTTGAGTTTCTGGGGACCCTCGAACTTGATCCCCTTGCGGAAATGGACTTGGGGCAGGTGGAGATCGCGGAGATACGGAAACGGGTTGTAGACCTGGAGCGTCAGCTGGCGATCCGGGATTCGAACGATGCCGAAGCGGAGGGGCGTGCCGCAGATGCTTTGTCAGTACTGCAACATACGGAGCAGCGATATCGGGCTTTATTCGATTCGAACGTGATTGGAATCCTCGAGATCAACCACGAGCGCGTGCTGGACGCGAATGAATCATTTTTGGAAATGACCGGTCAATCCCGCGATTCTGTGCTTGGCGGGAAAATACTCTGGCGTGAAATAACTCCATCAAGGTACCGGCTAATGGATGAGCAAGCTCACGACAGGGCTATAGCCGAGGGCTCTTTCCCACCTTTCGAGAAGGAGTTCTACCGCGCAGATGGTTCGGTGCTTCCGGTCTGGGTAGGAGGGGTTCTGCTCAATGCTCCGCCAGATTGGACATGTATGGCTTTTGTGCTGGACCTTTCGGAACGGAAGGCCTTGGAAGAGCAGGCTACTACTGCTCAGAAGTTAAAAACACTGGGTTTGCTCTCTAGCGTCATTGCTCACGATTTCAATAACCTGCTGACCAAGATCATCGGGAATGCCACGATGGCGATCGATGCTCTCGATTCCGAGCACCCGGCGAGGCAGAACCTGGGAGAGGTGATTCGCGCCAGCCAGTTGGCGAGCGGCCTGACGGATCAACTGTTGAACTATTCAGCCAAGCCACGTGTGAAGTGCCAACCGATTGAGATGTCTACACTGGTCCGCGAAATTGGCGACCTGATCGAATTACCTATCTCAAACCAAGTCCATTTGGAATGGAGTTTGGCGCCGGGGTTGCCGCCGGTGTCGGGCGATGGATTTCTCATTCAGCAAATTGTGATGAACCTGGTGATTAACGCCGTAGATTCTCTGGAAGAGCAACCGGGCACAATCCGAATCGTGACGCATTGCCGGGATTACGCGCTGGCGGATTTTGAATTGATGACGCGCACCACCAGCAATTTGCCTCCCGGTACCTATGTCGCCGTGGAGGTGCAAGACACGGGCTGCGGGATGACAGAGGCGGTAAAAGAGCGGATTTTCGACCCGTTGTTTACCACCAAGACCAAGGGCAGAGGCCTCGGGCTGGCCTCAGCTTTGGGAATTGTACGGAGCCATCGGGGCGCGGTGGATGTTCGAACCAAAGTGGGAGAAGGGACGACATTTGTAATCCTGTTTCCGGCTGATATGGATGCCGAAGAAACACCCCAGATGGTAGAAGGTGAACTCGATTTTCTAGGAGTAGGTACAGTGCTTGTGGTGGACGACGAACCGGGCGTCCGCAAACTGGCGGAAGCGTCACTCACGCGCCATGGGTACCGAGTAATTTTCGCAGCTGATGGAAAAGAGGGTGTGGATATTTATCGGCGCGAAGTGAATTCTATCTCGCTGATCCTGATGGATCTCTCGATGCCGGTGATGAGTGGGGAAGAGGCTCTGGACCACTTGTTAGATATAAGTCCGAACCCTCCCGTTCTATTCTCCAGCGGCTTCAATGAGCCGGAATCGATGGAGAAGCTAGCGGGCTATCCGTTTCTGAGGAAACCTTACACGTCGCGTGAACTGGTCGTGAAGGTGAGAGATCTTCACGTAGTGTCAGTTCAAAAAAAATAGAATTTTCAATCGGGTTGTCGTAATAAGGTGCAATTCTCTGGAAACCGAGTGATTCATACAAGGCGACCGCAGGCCGCATGGTGGAGAGGGTGTCAAGGCGCATGGCCCGGTATCCGGCAGACCGCGCGTGATCCAGCAGAACCTGTGTGAGTTTCCGGCTGAGAGCGTGACCGCGAAATGCGGGGCGAATGTATAAGCGCTTCATCTCGCAGATGTCCGCAGTGAGAGGACGGAGCGCGACACAGCCCGCCGGTTCCGTGCCCATGTACGCAACCACCAGACACCCTTGCGGTTGAGAGTACCGGCCGGGCAGTTGAGCGAGTTCGGCTTCGAAGTTCTGGAAGCAGAGGTCGACACCCAGTTGCGCCGCGTACTCGCGCATCAAGTCACGCACTACGGGAACAAGCGGGTTGAGGTCCAACCGGGCTGCGTCTTTCATGTCAGGAACCAGTGGGTTTCTCAGGCGGGGTGGGTTCGTCGGGCGGGGTGATCCGCTTCTTGGGCCAATGCGGGGACCCATTATGCGGATCGCCCGGCGTGTCGCGATCCGTTTTCGGTTGTTTTGCGAAGGTAGGGTTCAGCACCAAGACGCCGCTATAAACCGGTACCGGGTAGTAGATTTCCACCGGTTCCGGCACTTCCACATAGACGGGACGATCGATTACAACCGTCGTGGTGGGGCGCGGTGGCGGTGGAACGAGGGTGGCAGGAGGAACTACTACGGAGCGTGGCTCATAGCTGGAGCCGGGAACGAAGACATCGGGCGACATCAAGCTAATCGCGCCGAATCCAATGGATCGTAAAACGGGGTTCACGGCATCCAGCCGGCTGCCTATCAGCGGGGGTGAAGGCAGCGCAACGATGAACTGGGCCGAAGCCAGCAAGTCCTTGGGCCGTACAACAGCTACCGAGGGATCGAGTTCGCGTTGGCCGGATTCGAACTTTGCCGCGGTCGTGTTCAATGAAGCGAACTGGCGCGCCGGGCCTTGCCCTGTCCAAAACTCGTCAGGCGCTAGAGGTCCCCACAAAGCCAACCCAGGGGCTCGCATCCAAAAGACTTCGCCGGGTTTGTAGGTTCTGCTGGAACCCGGTACCCACACCCAGCCGAGCGATGCATTCTGCAGCCACCGGCCAAAATGATACGGCATCCAGCCCCAGGTTTCCGAGGCGATCCAGGTGTACCCGATCTGATCGAACCAGCGCCAGGTACCGTTTTGAAAAGGGGCCCATCCCTCCAGAACCTTCGGTTTCCAGACAAGGCCGGCGTCGTCGGTCTGCAGCCAGGAGCCAGCGAGGTCCAGGTCCGCCGCCCCGAAGTTTAATCCGGGCAGATGTCTGGCGGACGCACTCTTTTCTTGCACGGCATCACGCTTTTGGCTCCAATCGTCGCTTTCCAGTTGGGGGATCTCGCGAAGAAGTTCGAAGCGGCCGACGCGGCCGGAATCGACACGGGCCAAGTGCCCTTCACGAAGGTCCAATTCGGCGGTAGGCGTCGAAAAGCGGACGCTGCCTTCAAGAACTGCGATCTCGGTTGCATTCTGAGAAATTTCGAAACGAACTCTTGCCCTGTGGCGGAAGGTGATCTGGGCGCCAGGCAAGGCAACAGAAAGCGAATCGCGAAGCTGCGGGCGGCCGGTGAAGTAGAACGTTCCGTGGTCGAGGGAAAAGAGGGATATTTTCTGACCGGTAGACAATTGCGTAAAATCTGAAATTTCTGCAAGGGAATCTCCAGCAAGGCGCAGAACCGTGCCATCGTCCATCTCCGCTTCGAAACGGCTCCCGCTATCAGCCCGCAGGCGGGAACCCTGAGGAAGAGGTGTGTTACGGATTGCTGGGGACCACGGTTCAGCCGCGTGAGGCTGAATTTCTGCAGTACCCTCGATTTCCCCGGCGCGCGCAAATCGCAACGGGGCTGCACTCGCCGCCGACACGGAGATCAGCAGAATTGAGAGCGCAATGTGCAGCATCGTCTGGTTTGACGTCCGAATCCTGTCGATGTGGATATCTACTTTGAATCGCGCAGCTTTTAATCGTGCAGTGAAGACGTAGTGGCGTTAGGAGCTTTGCGATGCGCCGGAGCCCTCGAACCCGGGCCCTCTTTCAGCAATGCATCCAAACTGGCGCGAATGCTCTGCTCCGGGTTCGCCAGGTATTTTTCATCGCCGATGTATTGAGAGCGGATCATACCCTTACGGTCCACGTAAACAATAATCGGAACATAGTAAGGCTCCATCGCTGAGTGCTGCAGAAACTCCAGCACCGTCATCTTTTCGTTGAAGCCAACCGGAAAGCCGCGCACATAAGTCTTCTGAAAATCCGCAGTCAGATTTTGGGCGCCTTCGTTGAAACAGCTTTCCAGAATCTGCACGCCTTTGGGTGCATACTCCGGTTGCAGGTTGTTCAAAATGCCGGTTACATTCTGGCAATGGGGGCAGGTGGTGAATACAAACGCGAGCAATACGACTTTGCCCTTATAAGTGCTGAGCAGCGTTTGCGAACCATCCGTCATGTGGATCGCGAGTTCCGGCGCGGGCCGCGGGATGGTGGCACCAAAAGCCGATCCGGCCGCCAAGGCAATTGCGAGAAAGGTTTTCATCTTTGTTTATGATAATCGAACTATGAAAGATGCCGTGCTGCTGCAGCACATCCTGAAACTGTCGCACGGCAAGGCGAATTTAAAGCAGTTGATTCGCGAGTTACACATTAAGGGCGACGAGCGCGGGAAGCTGGAGGTTTCGCTGGATCGCCTGGTGGACGGCGGTGAGCTGGTTGAGATCCGGCCCGGCTACTTCGCGGCGACGGCGTGCGGCCGTGAGTTTGCCTCGGGAAGGCTTAGCATTCACCGCGATGGCTTTGGTTTTCTGATTCCCGATCGGAAAGTGGAAGGCATCAACGGCGATATTTTTATCCCGGCGAACGCCACGCGCGCGGCGATGAACGGGGATCGGGCGATTGTGCGGATCAAGCGTGTGGAAAACGATGGGCGCGCCGATGGCGAGATTGTAAAAATACTCAAGCGCGCGCATCCCACTGTTGTGGGCAAGTTTCACATCAGCAAGCGAGGTCTGTATGTGGTTCCCCAGGACGAGCGTCTTCGGGATTGGATCACCATTCCGGAGGACATGGCGTTCCCTCCCGCTGCTGAGCGCAATCGCATCGGGGCCGCGCCTGTCACTGTCCACAACATTGCCGATCTGGACGGCATGATTGTGAATGTAGAGGTGCTGGAGTTTGCAGGGCAGGGAAGGCACGAAGATGCGGTCGGGCGGGTAGTAGAGATTCTTGGGCGACCAGGGGACTTCGGTGTCGATGTAGAAATTATCATTCGTAAACACCACATCCCGCACCGGTTTCCCGCTGATGCGCTGGAACAGGCGCAGAATACGTCAGCGGTGATTTCCACCGAAGAACTTGCGGGGCGAAGGGATTTTCGCGGGATGCCAGTTGTGACGATTGACGGCGAGACCGCGCGCGATTTCGATGATGCGGTGTGGGTGGACCGTCTCGGCGATGGACACTTTGCACTGCATGTCCATATCGCGGACGTCAGCCACTATGTGCAGCCGGGCTCGCCCATTGACGAGGAGGCACGCGAACGGGGAACGAGCGTCTATTTTCCAGATCGCGCGGTTCCCATGCTTCCCTTTGAACTTTCAACGGACATCTGTTCCTTGCGCCCCGATTGCGACCGGCTGGTGCTCTCGGCGTTGCTGGAGTTCGATCGACAAGGCGAAGTGGTGGCTCAGGATTTCTGCCGTGGCGTGATTCGCAGCGTGGAGCGGATGACGTATGAGAATGTCCATCTGATTCTGCAGGGGGACCCTGCGCAGAATGAGCGTTACGGGCCTTTGGTGGAGCGCTTCCGGATGATGGAGGAACTGGCGCAGGTTCTGCACCGCAAGCGTGAGCGGCGTGGCTCGATCGATTTCGATATGCCGGAGGCGAAGATCGATTTTGATGAGGCGGGGGTGATGACCGGCGTCCGTAAAGCGGAGCGCACGGAATCGAACCGGCTGATTGAAGAGTTCATGCTGGCGGCGAATGAGGCAGTGGCGGCGCACCTGGAAAAGCAGATTCCCGCGTCCATTTATCGCATACACGAAATTCCGGATGCCAAGCGGGTTATGGATTTTGAAGAGGTGGCGCGGCATTTCAAGGTGTCGCTTGGAGTTTCGACGCCTGTTCAGAAGTTTAGTGCCACATCGCGCAATCGCGACGGTTCCAAATCGCGCCGCACAATCGCTGAGCTAAGCCAGCCGATTCGGATTACGTCCCGTAACTATCAGCGGCTGATTGAAAAGATTCAGGGCAAACCCGAAGAGCGCGTGTTGAGTTACCTGATGCTGCGCTCGTTGAAGCAGGCCAGATACAGCACGGCGAATGTGGGGCACTTCGCGCTTGCGGCGGATTTCTATACGCATTTCACTTCACCCATCCGCCGGTATCCAGATCTGGTGATTCACCGTTTGCTGGGTCAGGTCTTCGACGGTAAAGCGAGCATAGCGGAGGAGGACCTGCAGAGCGTCGCTGATGCGTGCTCGCTCACCGAACGCCGTGCCGCTGAAGCCGAACGCGAGTTGGTGGAATGGAAGAAGGTCAAATTCATGGAAGACCGCCTGGGTGATGAGTTCCAGGCACTGGTAATCAGCACGGCGAAATACGGGTTGTTCGTGGAACTGGAAGATTTGTTTATCGAAGGGCTGGTGCCCATTGAATCATTGCCCGGCGACCGGTATCAATACTACGAGAATGTGCGGAAGATTATGGGCCAGCGCTCGCGGCGACAGTTCTCTATTGGAGACGAGTTACGTGTGGCACTCGACCGAATTGAGCCGGCTGAACGCAGGCTGCAATTTTCATTGGTGGAGCCGGAACAGGAACGAAAACGCAAGAAGCGTAAAGAGTGAGGGGCGTTATGCTCCTATCGCCATCTTTTGCGACATGCCATACGTGAGGGATCTCCAGAACCATTCAACTGGACCGAAGCGGAATCTGTTTAACCAAAAGGGCTGTACCAGAGTTGAAGTATCCAAGTTACCAGAACGATGCCACATAACTACACGCGTGAAAACGCGCCTTATTGCGCGAAACCATAACCATAAAACAGCGTAGTTGTGATCAGCGTCTGCATCAGAGCCCGAGCCCTCGCGGATTGAGAGAGCAGCATGTTGGCAGGCTCGCCGATGGAATCGTTATGGTTTGGAAGCGCGCGGCTGTTGCCGCTGCTCCGCCAAGATGCGGTCAATCTTCTCGCGATTCGTGATGATGAATTTGAGGTTTTCGGGGGTAACGTGAACCTTTGAAGCTGTACGCGGCCGGATTGCAGACACATACGAAATCATCAGCCCGCCCTGGAACAAAACGTATTCCCGATAAGGCATGCTCTTTTCAACAACGCTTACGCACTCCGGGCAGTGCTTCTTTGTAAAGGCAACCGTCTCATCGATTGAGTTTGGCGCGTCCGTGGTGGAAGGCTTCAACTTCGCGAGCACGCTTGGGTCTCTCACAATCAAAGCTGACATGTGGCGGCTTGCTTCGGCGTACTGATCCAGCTTTGCCGTTGTCAGTGGATATGCCAGCATTGCGTTTACGGAAGCGTTGGGTACGCTGGCCTTACGGGGTGCCTGGGCGAGCAAGGAAAAAGCGCTCAAGAGAACAGAAAGAGAGACACGATGCATGAGACCTAATCCTTTCTCAATTCTTTGTCCAAATCCACCACCGCTTCGCCACGCCGTTCGTTTTCCAAATCGCGTTCCAGCCTGCGCAGTGCCACGCCTACCACATCACGATGGTGGAGCTTGGAATCGAAGTCAGATGAGGTAAGACCCAGCCACAGATGATGGAGACTCTCAACATCTTCAGGCCAGAGCCGTGGCGGATGGGGCCCCAGGTTTACATAGAATGACGGTCGGCCGGGGCTGATCACTTCTAAGGAGAATGGGTGCCGGGGTTCTGGAATGCGCTCCCATGCGAGGCCAATGCGGCTTGCGAGTTCGGCCGAATCCATGCGGAGAGAAACGCCCGTCACCAGGCGCGAAGCTTTCAGGGTAGAAGCAGTCTGCACCATGGCATCGAAAGGATCCACGCCGGGAACTACGACCAGATCGACTGTCTTGCCTTCTTTTTCCGCGCGAGTTACAACCTTTGAAAAGAGTGCCTGTTCATAATCGGTGAATAACTGGTTCTCGCCCAGCTTATATTCGCCCGCACCGGTGGAAACCGGCCTCACGGTCATCACGACAATGTCATGCCTGCGCATGTTTGTTTTCTCAAGCACGCTGTCCAGATGCGCCATGGTGGAGTTATCGCGCACGGCAACCAGAATGCACCCGGGCCTGGCATGAACGGCTTCTGCCACCACTTCTGGCCGCATATCCAGATTGAATTTCTCCATATCCGAATTCGTTTCCAGGAGCTTGCGCCGGTTCACGCGTTCGGAAACGGTGAACATAATGAAGAGCACAATGGTGAAAGTGACGCCGTAGATAGTCGCAATTTCCTTGGAGAAGACTATCGCCACGGCTAGCGCAAACAGAATCAGCGTGGTGAGAATAAGACCGATTGGCCACTCTCTCTTGCCGATGTGAATGTTGAGAGGAGTCTTATACTCCTGATCGTGCCGGGTGAAACGCAGTACCAGGACGCCTAGCGCCTTAAGAGCGAAACTCCAAACGACACCGAAAGCGTACGCCTCGCCAAGAATAAATGTATTTCCCCGGCTAAGCGCAATGGCAATGATTTGTAAGATTGCGATGATGCTGACAATGCGATAAGTGGTGCCAAATCGCGGGTGAGGTTTGCGGAACCAATCGAGCAGTACGCCGTCTTCCGCTACCCTGTTCATCACGCCGTTGCCGCCGATCATGGCAGTGTTGACAGCCCCCGACAAAATCAGGACACCCACAAAAACCACAAAGACGTGGAATATTAGCCGGAGCAAAGGAGGGCCCGCCAGCCAAGTGGCCAAACCGCCAAGAAGATTATCCTGAAAGTTTACGCGTACGCTGTCCGGTATGATCATGCCTGCAAAAAACGTGATGATACCGGTGCAAACTACAGCGTAAACGCAAACTATGGTTCCCGTGATTTTCAGGTTTTTCAGTTTGGGGTAACTTACTTCACGGTAAACCTGGGCCAAGGTTTCGAACCCGCTCATGGAGAGCAACGAGTGGCCAAGGGCAATGGCGATGGCAATGGCGGGGATGGACGGAAAAATCGTGCCCTTGAACCAACCGATGGCATCGTCACTGAACGTGATATTGCTGGGGAAAGGCAAAAGCGGCATCTGGGCAGGACCGCCCCGAATCAGCAAAGTGATCGGGCACCAGATCAGAAACGCCACCACCATAACGGTGGTGATTTGCATGATTCGCAGCGCTTTGGCACTTGACTCATGAATACCCTTCAGGTTGGCGAGCCAGAAGTAAATAGTTACTGCTATGCCAAATATTGCGGAGAAATAATCGCCTGGTATACGGAATGGCGAGTGCATTAACTCGCTAATCTCATTGATGAGACCCACCAGGTACTGTCCCGCTACAACGACGCTGATCGGACCCGTGAGCACATAATCAAAAAGCAGCGCCGATACAGAGAGACGGGCCACAAAGGGGCCCATGGAATCCCGCACCACAACATACACGCCGCCCCGCACGTACATGCTGCTGCTCTCCATATACACGGAGCGCACCGCAAAACTGAACAGCATGACCGCCATGATGAACCAAGGGGCGCTCTTGCCGATTGCATGCTCCGCGATGCCACCTGCATAAAAAGCAGAGGAAGCCAAATCGCTTAGAACAATCGATGCAGCCCGCCAGAATGAAATAAAAGATAAAGCGACAGTTGTCGCTACAACGATTTTTACGGGACCTGCATTCTTTGCAAGGTCCGAAACAGGGGTCTGCTTAGACATCAATAGTTATACGTGCCATTTGAGTGTAGAAGATTTATGACAAACCCGCGTCATCGATTCCATTTATGGGGACAATAAGCGAGTGGAGAGGGATCGCGATCTATCGAAGGCCGCTGTAGCGCGGCTGCGTGAAGCTGGATTTGCGGCGTACCTGGTGGGGGGATGCGTCCGGGATTTACTGCTCGGTTTTGAGCCGAAGGATTACGATGTGGCGACGGCGGCCCGTCCTGAGCAGGTACAGCTTCTGTTTCCAGGGTCTGTTCTGGTAGGCGCCCAATTTGGCGTGGTGCTGGTGCGGGAAGGGTCAGTTCAGGTGGAGGTGGCTACCTTTCGAAGCGACCACGAGTACCAGGATGGCCGCAGACCTATGGAAGTGACCTTCGAGACGGATGCAAAGGCAGACGTCCTGCGGCGTGATTTTACAATCAACGCTTTGTTGCTCGATCCGGAATCGGGCGAGGTGATCGACTATGTGTACGGGCTGGCCGATCTGGCCGGCCATTCGGTGCGTGCGATTGGCAATGCGGAGAGGCGGTTCTTAGAGGATCATCTGCGATTGTTGCGGGCTGTGCGGTTCGCCGCGCGGCTCAATTTTACGATTGAAGCGGAAACGCTGGCTGCCGTGCGCAGGAACGCCGCACGGATTGGGTCCGTTTCCGCTGAGCGCGTTCGGGATGAGCTATCGCTGATGCTGACTTCGGCCAATCCGCGCCGCGCGTTCGAACTGCTGGATGAAACGGGCTTGCTGCTCGAGATTCTTCCTGAAGTGAAAGCCTTGCAAGGTGTAGAACAGCCTGCGGAGTTTCACCCGGAAGGGGACGTGTGGACACACACGATGATTATGTTGGAAGGCCTGGACCACCCTTCCGTCACGCTTGCGCTCGGGGTGTTGCTACACGATATCGGCAAGCCAGCCACCTTTGAGCGCGCCCCAGACCGGATCCGCTTCAACGGCCACGTGGAGGAGGGCGTACGCATTGCGCGGACGATCCTACACAGGCTTCGCTATTCGAATGAGCAGACTGAGCAGGTGGTGGCGCTGATTGCGAATCACATGAAGTTCAAAGACGTACCGCGCATGAAAGAAAGCACGGTGAAGCGCTTCTTGCGCCAGCCACTTTTTGACGAGCACATGGCCTTGCATCGCCTGGACTGCCTTTCCAGCCATGGGTCGCTTTCCAACTACGAGTGGCTTAAGCAAAAGCAAGAAGAGGTGCCGCCAGAGGTTCTGAAGCCGGAGCCGCTTCTCTCGGGGACGGACTTGATCGCAGCCGGGTATAAACCCGGTCCGCAGTTCAAAGACCTCTTGCATGCTGTGGAGGAAGCACAGTTGAACGGAGAAATCCTAACGCCCGCTGACGCGATGGTACTGGTTCAGCGGCTCTCGCCGGGGCCGGCCGGGCCATAGAGTTGCCTGACGTGTTCGTGAATGGCAGGGGGAACCAGGTGGTGCCAATCGGTGCCGTGGTGAATGCGGTCCCGAACGTCGGTCGCTGACATTGCCTGAAATTCCGCGGCAAGCGGTACTGAGGCGATACGTGTTCGGTATGGCTCTGGTATCAAATAATCACCGTCACGGGGGGCTACCAGCAGCCCGAACTCTTTCAGCATGCCGCTAAAGGCATCCGGTGTGCCGTAATCCCAATTCACGATGCGCTCGGCGGCATCGCGCCCGCACAGAAAATCGATTTGAGCGCCACTGGGCAATCGGGCGCGCAGTTCACGCGCGATCTCAATGAGCAAGCCGCCCTGCGTGCTCGCTACATCAAAACTGGGATTGTGATCCGTTGCCAGCTGAACCAGTTTCAAACGGGTGGCAAATGGAACACCGGAGTAATCCTTGTGAGGCAAAGTTTCGGGCAGAACGAAGATCACGCGGTCCACCGTATTCAAGGCCGAATCCGCGAGCGCCAAGTGGGCGACGGTAGGTGGATTGAATGCTCCTGGAAGAATGCCGAACCGGCGAGCACGAGTTCCCACAATACCGTTGTAGTACATCGCGCTAGATTGAAGGAGACATGTTCTCGTGGATATGCCCGCGCTGCGGGCGGGAAAACCGAGCTTCTGACACTGAGTGCACAAGTTGCAAGCGCGAGGATCTGCAGGCGGAAAGCCAGAAGATTCAAGAAGTGGCGACGCTTCCAGCAGTAGAACCTTGGGCTACTGAAGTAGCCCCTGCTCCACCTGTTTCCACCAGACCGGTTGAAGTACCTCCGCTGAGAGAGGCCCCGCCCGCGAGGGTGCCGGACCCTCCCGCCGCTGAGATTCCGCGTTTTGAAGCGCGCCGCCCGGCAGCGCCCGCTCATGCTCCTGCTTCCAGATCAGGCATGCCGACCTGGCTACTGATACCGCTTTTTGCTTTGGCATTCCTTGGGTTGGGAGCGCTGTTGTACTTTGGCTACCAACGTTTTGGAGGGGGCAAAGCCGGCTTTACCGGGGGCGAGGTTCCAGCGGCGGTACTCAAGGTGAAAACGACAAATCCACTTCAGAAGTATGTAGAAGTTGTGGGAATCCGGCTCACGCAGGATGCAAAGAAAAAGCCGCAAGCCCGGTTTATCGCGGTCAACCACGGTTCCGCGGAATTGAACGATCTCACCGCCAACGTGACCCTTTGGGCCAGTACGTCCCGATCGGAAGAAGATTCAGTGGGGACGTTTACTTTCAAGATCAACAGCTTGGGGCCGAATGAAGCCAAGGAAATTACCACGCCTTTGAAAACGAAATTGAGGGTCTACGAACTGCCGGACTGGCAGAACATGACTGCGGAAGTACAGCTTACTTCGCAGTAGCAGGACAGGCTGGTAGCGAGGTGGCGGCGCCTAGCGCCTCAAGGTTTTTTCGCGCGGCGGCCACGCAGGGATCCAGTTTAAGAGCGCGCTCAAAATCCTGCCGGGCCGCGTTATACTGCTTCAGGCCCATGAGTGCGGCACCGCGGTTATTCAGCGCATTCGCGTTATTCGGCTGAAGCGCCAAAGCTCGTCCAAACTCCTGAAGTGCGAAGTTATATTGTCCGGTATTCAACCACATTCGCCCGATCTCAGCAGAGATTCCTCCGTTGTTTGGCTCAAGAGATTTCGCTTGGATGAGCAGGTCCGCAGCTTCAGACGCGGGAACTGTTCGTGAAAGTTGAAGCAGCGGCCGGACGTGCTTAGGTGAGCGATGCACGGCTTCGCGCCATAAATTCTGCTCTGTGCGCCAGGCCTCGGTGCGGAAAACGCTAGCAAGGGCAAGCGCAATCGTGATCGCAACAGGGAACTGCACCCAGAGCAAGGGAGTTATCAAGCCGATAGCCGTGGAAAACGCCACCATCGGCAGATACATGCGGCGATCCGCGGACAAATCCGCTGCGGGAAAGATAGTGGAGCTGGGGATGAGTAGAACCAGCCCGCAAATGAACCAGAGCGCAAACAAATAGCGTTTTCGCAAGAGCCAGGCCGCGGTGATCAAGCCGATAATTCCGGCCCAGGCAAGTGCGCGAAGCACGGGTGACGCGGTAATACTTGGCTCGACCGTAAACCCCCACGGCACAACCAACAAAACCAGATAACGTACAATCGCCGCACCCTGCGCGGACAAGTAGTTTAAGGGCGTGACTCCGGCCGTAAATCCAGCGCCTGACCCCACCGTGTGCGCGGTTGCCCAAATGGCCCGCGCGCCAGCTAATGCGGCCATGGCCATCATCAACGAGAATGGACGGAGCCGGTTGCGAACGGGAGCGATCAGCAATAAAAAAAGGGGAAATGTGACGCATTCTTCCTTGGCAAGCAGCGCGCATCCAAACAGCGCAATGGAAACAGCTACGCGGTCCCGGAGCCAGAAGTAAAGGCACCCTAAACAGAAAACTGTGCTGAGCAGAGTTCCTCTTGCGAACACGTAATCTACCGCTTCGGATTGGATCGGGTGCACGGCGAAAACCATGGCACCCCAAAACGCCGCGTTTTCTGAAATCAGGTTTTTCAGGGCAAGAAACAGCAGAAGGACGGCAGCCAGGTGAAGAGTTAAATTTACAGCATGGTAGCTCATCGGGCTTGCTCCGCTGCTCTGATAATTCAGCCAGAGTGTCAGGTTCGTGAGCGGCCTGGTTTGCACCGGTTCCCACATGCGCCAGAAGCCCTCACTGGACGTAATGATGGGATTGGACAAGAGGGAATAATCATCGAAGTGAAAGCTGCCGCGCAGGGCTCCGCCATACGCGAGTACCGCGGCGGCAAGAAGCAGAAGGAGGCGGCGCAAGGCCCATGTTAGTATGCCGGGCGTGACTGTAAAAGTAAAAGCCGTGCGCCCCAAGAACCTAGCGGAGCGGCGCGCGCGTTTAGAAACGATCCTGAAATGGCTGGATCACGCCTATCCTGACGCCGTATGCGCACTCACGCATTCTTCGCCGTGGGAACTCTTGGTGGCCACCATTTTATCCGCGCAGTGTACCGATAAGCGTGTGAATCTGGTAACGCCCGGGCTGTTCCAAAAATATCCGACCACTCAGGATTTCGCGGCGACAGCACCGGAAGTGCTCGCCCAGGACATTCGCTCAACCGGCTTTTTCAACAACAAAGCCAAAAGCATCGTGGGGGCCGCCAAGGCAGTTCTGGGCCAGTTCGGGGGCGAAGTACCGAAGACAATGGCAGAGATGTTGCAAATTCCCGGTGCAGCCAGAAAAACGGCTAACGTGGTGCTCGGGTCGGGCTATGGCATCGCCTCGGGTATAGTCGTCGACACCCACGTCCAGCGCCTGGCAAACCGCCTGGACCTGACCAGGAATGCAGATCCTGTAAAAATCGAAGCAGATTTGAGCAAGCAGATTCCGAAAGACCGTTGGATCCTGTTCTCACATCAGCTGATTCACCATGGCCGCGCTTTATGTATTGCCCGAACTCCCCGATGCGCGGAATGCGGCATCGCGCACGTGTGTTATGCGAAAGATAAAACGGTATGACGGCACTCTACCTAGGCGTGGACGGTGGGCAATCGAGCACAACCGCGTTGGTCGCCGATGAGCAAGGTGAGATTCTAGGGCGCGGAGCGGCTGGACCTTGCAACCACACCAGCGGTGACGAAGCGGAAACCAAGCTGAGGCTTGTAGTGACCGAATGCGTCAACCTGGCATGCCGGAGTGCTGGTATACAGCAGCCGTTTACATTCGAAGCAGCCTGTTTCGGCATGAGCGGTGGCCCGGCGGACAAGAAAGCCATTCTTGAAAGCGCTATTGCAGCGCGGAAGTGGTTCATCACGGACGATGGCTTGATCGCTCTTTCCGGTGCCCTCAGCGGGGAACCCGGAGTGATCACTATCGCGGGTACCGGTTCCATCGCCATGGGCCGCGGACCCAGTGGGGAGATTCGCCGGGCCGGCGGATGGGGCTACGTGTTCGGTGACGAAGGCGGCGCTTTTGATATTGTGCGCCAGGCCTTGCGCGCCTGTCTTCGCGCGGAAGAGGGGTGGGGCGAAGGAACCAACCTGAGCGGCATGTTCCTCTCACAAATGGGCTGCGCGGATATGAACGCAGCTCTCCACCTGTTCTACACGGCGGGGTGGCCGCGCTCCCGCGTCGCAAAACTAGCTCCCGCTGTGGATGAGTGCGCGCAACTCGGCGACTCCGTAGCGAAACGCGTTTTGGAAAACGCCGCGCAGAGTCTTGCTTTATTCGCACAATCCGTCAGCCGGCAGCTCTGGCCTGAAGGTTCCACGGTCAACTGCTCTTATATCGGAGGTGTCTTCCGAAGCGCAACCGTCCTCCACCGTTTCCGCACTTTGCTGGAACTTAGTGGAAGCCAAGTTGTCGCGCCTGCACTGGGACCGGCTGCCGGTGCTCTGCTTCAGGCCTATCGTCTTGCTGGTGCATCGCCTGATCTAACCAAACTGCTAAGCTCGACATTCCGGCATGAATAAACTCTCTATTCGCGATCTTCAACTCCAAGGCAAACGCCTTTTTGTTCGCGTCGATTTCAACGTCCCGCTCGCTTCCGCAGGTCAGGAAATTACAAGCGACAAGCGTATTGAGGCGGCGGTCCCGACTCTTCGGTATGCCCTGGAACAAGGTGCTGGCCTGATTGTGGCCTCGCATCTGGGCCGCCCCAAAGGCAAGCCAAACGCCGAGATGAGCCTGAAGCCCGTAGCCATCCGCCTTTCTCAACTTCTTGGGAAAGAGGTACGCATGGCACCAGATTGCGTCGGACCGGAAGTGGAAGCCATGAAACCGCAGCCGGGCGAAATTCTTCTGCTGGAAAACCTGCGCTTCCATCCGGAAGAAGAGGCGAACGACCCGGTATTTTCCAAGCAGCTTGCCGCACTGTGCGATCTATACGTCAATGACGCGTTCGGCACTGCCCACCGCGCGCACGCGTCCACGGTGGGTATGATCCGCTTTGTTCCGCAAGCCGCCGCCGGCTTGCTGATGGAGCAGGAACTCAAGTACCTCACGATGGTCACGCAGAACCCTAAGCGTCCCTGCGTCGCTATTCTGGGGGGCGCCAAAGTATCCGATAAAATCGAGGTGATCTCTAATCTGATCAAGATTGTGGATCGCCTGCTCATCGGCGGGGCGATGGCGTACACGTTCCTGAAATCTCAAGGTAAGCCCGTCGGGAAGAGCCTGGTGGAAGAAGATAAATTAAAACTTGCGGCTGACTTACTTAAGCAGTTCGGCAGCAAGATCAGTCTGCCCGTCGATCACGTGGTAGCAGGCGAATTTAAGGCCGGTGCCGAAAATCACGTTGCTGCCGACGTACCCGATGGCATGATGGGCCTCGATATCGGGCCCGAGACCGTTCGCAACTATGAGCAGGCAATCGCATCGGCAAGAACTATCATTTGGAACGGCCCCATGGGTGTTTTCGAAATGCCGCCATTCGATAAAGGCACAATGGCGCTGGCCCAGGCAGTTGCCAACTCAACCGCCGTTTCGGTCGTAGGGGGCGGCGATTCTGAAAAGGCCGTCAAGAACGCAGGCGTAGCCGATAAAATCTCTCACATTTCCACCGGTGGCGGGGCATCGCTCGAATTCCTCTCCGGCATTGAGTTGCCGGGGGTCGCCGCACTAACCGATAAGGCTAGCTAGACAATCCGCACCAGTTCCCGCTGCACCTCGCCGGTCACCATCGCCTCGGTGTCTGTCAAGAACATATTCACCTCCGAGCGAACGCCGAACGTGTCCAGATAAACTCCGGGCTCAATCGAAAAGCAGGTCCAGGGAATCAGCTTCCGTTCATCGTGGATTTCGAAATTATCCATGTTGGCGCCATTGCCGTGAACTTCTTTGCCGATGGAGTGGCCGGTGCGGTGAATGAAGCGGTCTCCGTAGCCACTGGCCTGAATGGTCTCGCGGGCCGCATCGTCAACCTGAAATCCACGAATTTCCCGGCCCGCGTGGAACTCACGTTGCACGCACTTGATGGCCGCATCCCGCGCATCCCGCACCACCGCAAAGACCTCGGCCACCTCTTCGGGAATGGTGTTCCCGCAAAATCCAGTCCACGTAATGTCGTAGTAAACAGAATCGGCTTCGTTCAACCGCGCCCACATATCTAACAGGACAAAGTCGCCCCGGTGAATCACTGCACTTGATTCGCGCAGGGGTTCATAGTGAGGATTGCCAGCATTGGCATTCACGCCCACAATCGGCCCGTTCTCGCTCACCAATCCAGACGCCGCGAAACGATCTCGAATAAACTCCGCCACCTGAAACTCAGTAATCTGTTGCCCGGAATTCAAGTGTTCCGCAATCAGCCGGAACGCTGCCGCGCGGATTGGATCGACGCGACGCCCCGCTTCTCGGTGACTATCCAATCCTGCCTGCGATAGCTTGGCTTCAAAGTACTGCACCAGTTCAGCGGAAGTCACCACCTCACATCCGCTCTTGCGAACCAACTCAACGGTGCCCGCATCTACCAGGGCAACATAGGGGATTTCGCACAGGGGGGAGTACTGCATCGCAACCCGCCCCAGCCCCGAAACCAAGCGCGCCACACCGCCGGTGTGTTCCTGCCAGCCCGCGTACATACTTTTTTCCCCGGGCAGCCGGTCCAATAATTTCGATTCGATTCTGTGAACCAAAGCCCGCGGCTCACCTTGGGCGGGGATGAGGTAATACCAACGGCGGGTCACATGCTGCGGCGCACCCAGCCCGAGTATCCGGTAAGCCAGCGGATCGCGGCCGTGATGATCAAAAAATAGCCAGCCATCCAGCTTCTGTCTCTGCAATTCTTCCTGAATCAGCGGCAAGTTCATTAAGAGAATTGTAATGCGGCCCGTGAAGCGATGGTTCCTATACCTTCGAAGCCGGGCCAGTTCCATCCGACCCTAAAGTTTTCGCCTGCACCTCCGATAAGACTAGTAATGTTCTCCATCATCGGAATCGTAATCGTCATCGGCGCGGTCATCGGCGGATACCTTATGGAAAAAGGGAATCTGATGGTGCTGGTACAGCCCGCGGAACTGGTCATTATCGGCGGTGCGGCCCTTGGCACGCTCCTGATCGCCAACCCTCTTCCGGTGGTTATCCAGATATTCAAGGGCATTCTCGCCATCCTGGGGGGCAGTAAGTTTACCAAGGCCTACTACCTGGAAACTCTCCGGATGCTTCTCGATCTGTTCAATTTTGCCCGCAAAGCAGGCATGGCCAAACTGGAAGCAGATGTGGAAGATCCCCACAAGAGTGAAGTCTTTAAGAAATATCCAAAATTCATGAAGGACCATCACGCGCTCGATTTTGTGTGCGACACCATTCGCATGTCGCTCTCGGGCACCATTTCCCCTTTCGAACTTGACCAGATGATGGAGCTTGACATGGAAGTTCACCACCATCAGGCCCTTGTCCCCATCTCCGCGCTGACTACAGTTGCCGACGCGCTGCCGGGCTTGGGAATTGTGGCCGCAGTTCTGGGGGTGGTGATTACCATGGGCGCGTTGGGCGGACCTCCCGAAGAAATCGGTCATAAAGTGGCGGCGGCGTTGGTCGGCACGTTCCTCGGCATCCTGCTCTGCTACGGCTTTTTTGCACCGTTGGCGGGCATGATGACCAAGATGGTCGACGCGGAAGGCCAGTACTATAACGCGCTTCGAACGGCGCTGCTTGCCTTCTCGAAAGGCTCCGCGCCAGTGCTGGCAGTCGAGTTTGCCCGCCGGTCTATACCGGCGGAATACCGTCCGAGCTTCAAGGACTTTGAAAAAGCCACTAAGGGTGGTGGGACTGCAGCTGTTGCGGCGAAGGCAGCCTAAATGGCAGACACGTCCGAAAAAATAATCGACACGGCACTACCGCCCATCATAGTCATAAAGAAGAGAAAAGGGCACGCCGCACACCATGGGGGTGCCTGGAAGGTGGCATACGCGGATTTTGTGACCGCCATGATGGCCCTCTTCATCGTTCTCTGGCTGCTGAATACCAGTGACGAAACCAAGAAGGCGATCGGCGGATATTTCCAAGATCCAGCCGGGGTGGGGAAGCAGACGGGAAGCGCGCTCGCAGGGTCGGGTGAATCGTTGTCAATTAATAAAGACGATATGGCCAAGCTTAAGGAAAAGCTTTCGAATGCGATCAAACGTGCTCCAGAATTCAAGAAACTGGAACACCAGGTGGAAATGATGATTACGGGCGAGGGCCTGCGTATTGAGTTACTGGAATCAGACAAGGGTTCCTTTTTTGAGAGCGGACGGCCCCAGGCCACCGCAATTGGGTCGGACTTGATCCAATTGCTAGCGGTTGAACTTGGCAAAATGCCGAATCACCTGATGATTGAGGGCCACACGGATTCAAAGCCTTTCTCTGAGGGCGGCGAATATGGCAATTGGGAGCTTTCCACAGACAGAGCGAATGCCTCCCGGCGCGCCATGCTGAAACACGGTATCCGGCCCGATCAGGTTGTGCAGGTTCGCGGATTCGCAGATCAGAATTTGAGGAATCGTAAAGACCCCGAAGATGCGGCAAATCGGCGCGTGTCCGTCATCGTGCAATACCAGTCGGCTGCCGAATCGCCAGAGCCGGCAAAAGGTGATCACGCGAAACCTAAGGAGCACGGAGTCCCTTCACAAAATGCCAAACCAGGGCATTAGGGTCCGATGGCGGCACTCTATACTAAGGAGTTACCCGTCCCGACATGAACCCTGTACAAGTGGATCTCAAGCAGACCCTCAACCTGCCGCGCACAGCCTTCCCGATGAAGGCCAATTTGCCGACGGCGGAACCCAAGATTCTCGCCCGATGGGAAGCAGAAAACCTCTATGGCCAGATCCGTGCCGCTCGGGCGGGTCGCCCCACTTACCTGCTTCATGACGGCCCACCGTATGCCAATGGCAAAATTCACTTGGGGACCGCATTTAACAAGATTCTAAAAGATTTCATCGTGAAATCGAAAACTGCGGCCGGGTTTGACGCGCCCTACGTTCCTGGATGGGATTGCCACGGTCTACCGATCGAATTCAAAGTCGATCAAGAACTGGGCTCGAAGAAAGCGAATATGTCGGCTTCGGAAATCAGGCGTGAATGCCGAAAGTACGCCGAAAAGTTTGTCAACATCCAACGCGAAGATTTTAAGCGCTTAGGCGTTCTGGGACGCTGGGGCACACCCTATCGCACGATGGACGCCTCATATCAGGCCGTTATTGCCGGAACGTTTGTCGATTTTCTGGAAAAAGGATACGTTTACAAGGGATTGAAACCCGTTAACTGGTGCATTCATGACCGCACCGCGCTGGCGGAAGCTGAAGTGGAATATGCGGACCACACCAGCCCTTCAATCTGGGTGAAATTTGCGCTTAGCTCGAACCCGGCTCATATCGCGCCGGAACTCGAGGGCAAGCGGGTTTACGGCCTCATCTGGACGACAACCCCGTGGACCATCCCTGCCAACATGGCGATCGCTTATCACCCGAAATTCGAGTACGTCGCGGTGGAGGTGGGGGAAGAGGTTTACATCGTCGCTCGCGACCTGCTGAGAGTCACCGCTGAACGTTGCGGTTGGACCGGATCTCATCGCATCCTTGCCCATTTCGCAGGTGAACGTCTGGAGCACACGGTATTTCGCCATCCTTTTCTGGATCGCGATTCGCTTGGCATTCTGGGCGATCATGTCACGCTGGAACAGGGCACCGGTGCTGTCCATACCGCGCCCGGACACGGTAATGAAGATTATGTAGTGGGCCGGAAGTACGGTATTGCGACCTACTGCCCTGTGGATGCGGCAGGGCGTTACTTTCCTGCGGAAGGCGCGTCGGGCGAACTGCCCGAGGGCCTAATCGGAAAGACGATTTGGGAAGGCAACCCGCTGGTGATTGAGATGCTCACCAAGGCGGGTGCGTTGGCCGGTTTTGAAAAGCTGCAGCACTCCTATCCGCACTGCTGGCGCTGCCACAACCCAACCATTTTCCGGGCCACAGAGCAATGGTTCATCGGGATGGAACTGAACGACCTGCGCAGCCGCGCGCTTTCCGCTATCAAAGACGTTAGCTGGATGCCCGAGTGGGGAGAGCAACGCATCTCGAATATGATCGCCGCGCGGCCTGATTGGTGCATCTCCCGTCAGCGCGTCTGGGGCGTGCCCATTGTGGTGTTCTATTGCGAAAAGTGCCGGGAACCGTTAACAGAACCAGCTATCCTCCGCAGCGTGGTGGACTTGTTTCGGGAGCACACCGCAGACATCTGGTATGACCGGACTGCCGCTGAACTGATCCCTGCCGGGACCACTTGCCACAAATGCGGAAACGGCCAATTCACAAAAGAGAAAGATATTCTTGACGTCTGGTTCGATTCCGGTTCCAGCCATCTGGCCGTCCTGACCGAAACGAACGGACTCCACTGGCCTGCCGATCTTTATCTGGAAGGCGGCGACCAGTACCGTGGCTGGTTCCACTCTTCTTTATTAATAGGCGTGGGCCTTCTCGGGAGCGCTCCGTATAAGAGCTGCGCCACAAACGGATGGGCGCTGGATGGTGATGGCAAGGCAATGCACAAATCGCTTGGAAACGCGATTGAGCCCGAGCAAATCATCAAGCTGTACGGTGCCGATATCTTACGACTATGGGCCGCTTCGGTTGAATTCAATGAAGATGTGCGCATGTCCCCGGTCATTCTGACGCGTCTGACGGAGGCCTACCGCAAGCTTCGCAACACGTTCCGCTACGCTCTCGGCAACCTGGACGGCTTCGATCCGAAGAGGGATCAGGTACAGGATTTGCAGCCGCTGGACAGTTGGATTCTGAATCGCCTCAACACACTCATCGAAACCTGCCTGACCCATTACAAGAACTTCGAATTTCACAAGGTGTACCGCGCAATAAGTGAGTTTGCGACGGTAGAGCTTTCGAGTATCTACTTCGATATTCTCAAAGATCGCTTGTATACGGCTGCACCGAAATCTCACGCTCGCCGTAGCGCCCAGACGGCCCTCTACAGAATTTCCGATGCGCTGGTGCGGTTGCTTAGCCCGATCCTGTCGTACACCACGGAGGAAGTGTGGCCCATGTTAGGCCACGAAGGCAGCGTCCACACCGCCGAATTTCCCGTGCCGCGCGAAAGAGGGGGCGATGATTTTACGGATTGGGACAAGCTCCTGTCTCTTCGCGACACCGTTCTGCCGGCTCTTGAATTGGCGCGGCAGGAGAAATTAATCGGAGCTCCGCTGGAAGCCCAAGTGGCTCTGACGGCGCGTCCGGAGCTTCTTCATCTACTTGAGAAACACAAGGCGTCCCTGCCCGGGCTTTTCATTGTGAGTGCGGTAACGGTTGCTCCCGGCGAAATTCTGGACGCCACCATCACGCGCGCGCCCGGCACAAAGTGTGAACGCTGCTGGAAGTACACCCAAGATGTCGGCGCCGACCCTGAATTTCCGACAGTCTGCGCCTCCTGTGCCGCTACTCTGCACGAACTCGAAGCCGCCGCATGAATCGCCGCCTGGTTGTGTTCCTGATCGCGCTAGGGGTCTTTGTGCTGGATCGTTGGTCGAAATGGTTGGTTGAAACAAACATTGGCCCTTTCGATACAAAGCCCGTCATCCCCGGCCTGCTCAATATAGTCAGTTCGCGCAACCCTGGCGTGGCTTTCGGCATTCTCTCGGAGTCTGTTTCCAGCTACCGAACCTCAGTTTTGGTTGCGTTTTCACTATTAGCGGTTGGGATTTTAGGGGCTCTGCTCTGGCGCGCTGATCGTACGGACCGGCGCACGGCAATCGCTCTGGCCTGCATTTTCGGCGGCGCTCTCGGGAACGTGTTCGACAGGGTCCGGAGTGGTACCGTTACCGATTTCATCGACATTTATCTGGGTCAGATTCACTGGTATACGTTCAACGTGGCCGATACTGCCATCTGCGTAGGTGCAGGCCTGCTTCTTTTAGCGATGTGGAAACCTTCAGGAGCGCCCGTCCGTGCTACCTAAGCTTTTTTCAATCGGCAGTTTTTCTCTGCCTACGTACGGTGTACTGGTCGCGCTCGCGTTTCTTGCAGCTCTCTGGCTGATCGGCCGCCTGGCGAAGCGCGAAGGCCTGGAACGGGATACGGTAATCAATCTGGGCGTGTACTGCGCGCTGGCCGGTATTGTAGGCGCGAAGGTCCTGATGATTGCGCTCGACCCTTCCTATCGCGCCCACCCCAAGGAAATATTTTCACTCGCAACGTTGCAATCGGCCGGTATCTTTTACGGCGGTTTCATTGCTGCACTATTCATGGCTTATTACTACATGCGGCGCATGAACCTGCCGGTTTTGCGCACGGCCGACATCTTTGCGCCCGGTGTCGCTCTCGGTCATGGGATCGGCCGGTTGGGTTGTTTTGCGGCTGGCTGTTGTTGGGGCAGGCCCACAAATTTGCCTTGGGCGGTCACCTTCACCAATCCCGATGCTCAAAACGTCGGCGTACCGCTCGGCATCCACCTGCATCCCACACAGCTTTACGAAAGTTTTGCTGAATTCCTCATTGCCGCAGTGCTTTACTGGCTGGCATCACGGGTTCACAAACCTGGTTCGGTGATTGGACTCTATCTTGTTCTTTATGGCATTGTCCGGTTGATTGTCGAATTTTTTCGTGCGCACGACGAATCGAACCCGCTTGGGTTGTCGTTGTCTCTCGAACAGTGGATCTCGGTCCTCCTCGCGATGATAGGAATGTACCTTGTGTTCGGCCGGAAGCCTGTTTTTGCATGAGTCGAATTTCAGTGGTTATCGTGACGCGCAATCGCACCGGACAACTGCGTGAGTCGCTCGAATCTCTTGGTACCGAGCACCAACTCATTGTGGTCGACAACGGCACCGAAGGCGGATTGGGCCCGCTTGAAGAAGACTTTCCGCACGTTCGATGGATTCGCCTCCCCAAAAATTTTGGTCTCACAAAAGCCCTGAACCTGGGTCTACGCAGCGCGGAAGGTGAGTTCGTTTTGTTTCTGCATGATGACACGCGCATTCCGGGGGCGGGCGTCTCTGAGCTGGCCGATGTACTGGATCAGCACGTTGAATTAGGTGCTGTGGCGCCTCTTCTAGTTGACTCCATGGGTCACCCAACTCCTCAGGTCCGCCAGAATGCGCCAAGTCCGGAATTGACTCCTTGCACGGCCACGACGGACATTGACGTGCCCAGCGTGACCGGTGCCGCTCTGATGGTTCGCGCGTTTTTCTTGAAAGCCATGCGCCAGATTGATGAACGCTACGGCAATTTCGGCAGCGATCTTGATCTTTGCGCACAGGTAATCCGGCGTGCCAATAAGAAGATCCGGATCGTGCAATCGGTTCGCGCCGTACACGCCAGCATTCCCGCGCAATCTACTTTGCTTTCTGCCGATTGCGCCATTGGCACCGCTGTTTATCTTGCGAAGTACCAAGGGACAGCGGTGGGTTTAAAACATCGCGCAACGTCCGTTTTGAATGCGATTGTCTCGTTCCGATGGCCGCTTGCAAAGCATCTGCTGGCGAGCCAGAAAATCGACGGCACACAGTAAACGTCACTGAACTTGCAGATCCACTTGATCGTGGAATGCGTCTATTGTCTGAATCGCGAGGGGCAACGCTCCGCGACCCACCAGATTCGCCGGAATCAGAACGTTTATTTGATAGAGTCCTGGAACGGAAGGAGATAGTCCCGCAAAGGTTACTTTAGCCGGCTGCCCCGCAATCGCTACCGCAACCGGGTTCACGGTTGTGCCGCTTGAGGCAACACCATCAGTGGCGGCTGGCAACACTGCACCAAGCCCTGCGGCGTAAATGACAATATTCTCTCCACGGCTGGCCGGACTCATTGCTGTAACAAGGCTTCCGTTCGAGTGAGTGATCGCGCCCAAGCCAGTTCCAGACCCGTCGGCCGAAAAAGCGCCTGGAGAAGTTTTCTGCAGTGGCACTGTTAGCGTATTCGACGTTGATGCTGCATTGGTGAGGATGATCGTTGCAGTCGCTCCGGTAACCGCATACGGAACCAGAAAATTCACTTGCGTAGCACTCACATAAGCCAGCGTTGCGGGCAAGCTGTTGACGGTAATGGAAACATCTCCCAGGGCGAGCGGATAGGGCGGGGAAACGCTCGCCGGAGCATTCGTGAGACCGGTTCCAAACACAGTCACGAATTCGCCGGGCGAGATAGCATTGCCGGAGGGTGCCAAATTGGCCGCGTTGAATACACCTTGCGGATTGAGAAAGGTTCCTGATCCCGTCAAAGTCGGTGCCCGCATCCCGATATCGATCGAATACCCGCCGATGTCAGACGAGTTCAAGCCGGCCGCCACGAAGTTTTCGCCCGCACTCCCCAGCGCTAGAATATCCAAACCGTAAGCGAAAGTTCCATCAGAGTTCACGCTGATCGGGTTCGCCAGCGTGGCATCTTCTGGAGTGGTTCCAAATTGGTGAAGCCTGTCGGAAGTTACGGCCTGTGAAAGTGAAGGATTTTTGCGAAACGAACCCGCGTACGCCTCAGTGCTCAGATGCCTGGTATCTAGCCGCAATCCGCCCGTCCAGTAAAGTCCCGAAAAATTATTGACTGTAGGACGACCGGCAAACTGTCGTACACCAATCAGAAAATCCTGCCCACCGGGATAGGGAGACCCCGCGAGGATGACGTTGCCCGATTGAGAGACATAGAGGTTTCGGGTGCCACCGAGCAGCGGACTGGTGCTCCCCAGGGAGAGCGTTCCCACGCCGTCGGTCCCCATCGCGTAACTGGCGCCGTTCACAGTTTCGGTAACCAGAACTCCGTTCTGCAGGTTAGCGGCGTGACCGGTAGCCTGAAAAAAGCCGATTGAGCCCCCTGGCAGAACAGGCATGTTGAACAGGGCTGACCGGGCCCCCGCGGCTAGTCCGCCCCGCATCTCAAAAGTAGCGACGGAATACGTTCCCTCAAAAAGGACCGCAGCTTGCCCAATCGCTGGTGCGGGAACAGCGGCAAACAGGTCGAAGGTGTTATCGCCACTCTCCGTGGTGGATCCTAAAATCACTTCCGATCCCAGGCGGGCGTTGATTGTAAAACCATTCCGGTGAGGGTTGGAAATGGTCATCATGCCCGAGTCCTGCACGGAATACGACCCCGTTCCGCTGAGGGGAGTGGCTGCCAAGTTCCCGACGGTTTGGAATCCATCGACGGTAAACCGCCCCGCTCCGTCGAAAAAGAGAGAGCCAAGCGAAGCGATACTACCGGTTACGTTGCCTGAAGTGTCAGTAGAAAATTGTAAATGGCGAAACAAGTATCGGCCCGTGACATTTCCATTTTGGAGCGGGGGCACGGCTGTTTGTGCATTTACGATGAGAGCTAGGGCGTTTACCAGGGCTGTTGCAACTCCTAGCTTGCTCATGTCCATTACTATTAGATGTTAAAAAGCCTCAATCCGTTGAACTGCCCTACAGGGTTAGAAACTACCTGCCGATACTAGTGTTTAGCCAGTCAGAACCTTTTCGGAGATCGTCTTCATGAACATTCAGCGCATGTTTTATCGAATTCTTAGTTCTGCCCTTGCTTTTTGGATGCTAATCTCAGCAGGTTCTGCGCCGGCGTTTGCCCAATCCAGAGCCGCGATTGAGTTGCCGGACCATTCCGAGTGCGCGTTTTTCGGTGCCAACCGGGAGAAGTTTATGAAATCTTCTCTGCGGGTGGCAGGCGCCGAAGAGGAATCTACGCTCTCAAGGACCACTCGTCTGGTGGCTAGTTCGGTCCGGCCTCAGAGCATCTCATCCACAAATGAGGTGAATTTATCTACTGTCTTGAGTGCCAGTTTTGCTGTGGCTCCCGCTCCCGATTCCATCGACTATTACATCCAACAGGATCTGAAGGCGAACCGAATTACTCCTGCCGATAAAACTGACGATTATACGTTCATCAGGCGCATCACACTGGACCTGACCGGGCGAATTCCCACTGCGGACCGTGTGGCTACGTTTGTCGGCGATTTAAGGCTGGACAAACGGGCGAAGTTGATCGACGAACTGCTGGCGCAACCGGAGTGGGTAGACAAATGGACCATGTACTTTGGCGATCTGTACCAAAACAATGCCTCGAACGTTACCGGCACGCAACGTCGCGCCGAGGGTCGCAATGCGTTCTATAAATATATCCACGATTCGCTTGCCGCTAACAAACCATACAACGCGATAGCCACTGAGTTGATCGCCTCGCAAGGCGGCAACAGCTACGATCAGGCGAATGGCCAGATGAACTGGGTTGTCGGGGGGGTGGTGAGCGGCGGTCCGCAACAGGACATCTTCGACCAGCAGACCACGAACGTTGCCGAACAATTTCTGGGCATTACACACATGAACTGCCTTCTCTGCCATAACGGACGCGGGCATCTGGATTCATTGAACTTATGGGCGAGCCAGACTACGCGGTACCAGGCCTGGCAGCTTTCCGCGTTTATGTCTCACACTTGGCCGGTCCGCAAGAAGATTGTGGATCCGAATATGCCTCAGAACAACAATCTGTATTACTGGGCGCTGGACAAGTACACCGCTGATTATCAGTTGGGCAGCACAACCGGAAACCGTCCCGCGCGAGCGTTTGTGGGTGCCGGAGCAAGCCAAGTGAAAGCGGTGGCACCCACGTACCTGTTCGGGGGAGGTACACCCAATCCCGGCGAGGATTACCGCGTTGCGCTGGCACGCTTCGTTACCGCAGACCCGCAGTTTGCACGTGCCACGGTGAACTACATGTGGGCTCAGTTCTTCGGTCGCGGCATTGTCGATCCTCCCGATCAGTTCGATCCGGCCCGATTGGACGCCTCTAACCCGCCGCCCGCCCCATGGACTTTGCAACCTTCGAATCCGGCTCTTCTGGATGCGCTTGCAAAGCATTTTATCGCCAGCGGATTCGATCTGAAAGCCCTTCAGCGTGAAATTACAAACTCAGAAACATACCAGCTTTCGTCCAGCTATGACGGCAACTGGGACATATCTTACGAAAAGTTTTTCGCCCGCAAGTTTGTGCGCAGGTTATGGTCGGAAGAACTTCACGACGCGGTCACGCAGGCGACGAACGTGATCCCTTCTTATACAATTAACGGGTTCACTAGCGATTCAACTATTTACAGCGTTGTTTCTCCTGGGTTCGGCAAGATTGCCTACGCCATGCAGATGCCCGATGTGGTGGGTATGCCAGGCGGCGCGGTAACCCCGTTCCTAGACACCTTTTTGCGGGGAGACCGCGACGCCAATCCACGCCGTCAGGATGGATCGATTCTGCAAGCTCTGAATATGATGAACGATCTTTTTGTTGAAACCCGGGTGAAGGCCACTGTTGCGAACGGCTTGCTAACAAAGAACCTCACCTTACCCAATCCTCAGCTTGTCAACATTCTCTATCTGAACGTCCTCTCCCGGAAACCGACGGATGTCGAAATGAACACGGCGGTGCAGAAGTTGACGTCTACGGGCAACCGTACCGCTGCTGCGGAAGATCTGTTCTGGGCGCTTTTCAACAAAGTAGACTTCATTTTCAATTACTAAGGACACGGACAATGGACAGTCAAGATAAGTTCGACAAGCTGATGGAACGGTATCCGCATCCGACGAAATCGTTCTATGCGCGGCCTCATCTTAGCCGCCGTAATTTTTTCCAACTGGCCGGCGCAGGAGTTACGGCTTCGTTCCTGGCTAACCGCCTTCCCGCTGCTCCGGTGATTTCCACTTCAGGCTCGGTTGCAATGAAGAACACGGCGAAAAACGTTGTCTTTATTCTGCTGGCCGGCGCACCGAGCCATACCGATACGTTCGATCTTAAGATGATTGACGGTGTTACGCCCGCAACGTTCAATCCTTCTACGGTGAACAATGTATTTTGGCCCACTGGCCTGATGCCAAAGCTTGCGGGACAAATGGGCGACATAGCCATCGTTCGCTCCATGCGCGCCTGGGCATTGGTTCATGGCCTGGGTCAGAACTGGGTTCAGATCGGTCGAAATCCGGCTGCGGTACTGGGCAATATCTCCCCTAATATCGGCAGCGTCGTGGCGATTGAAAAAGAGTCCGAACGAAAGCCGAATCAGGTGTTCCCGACTTTTCTGGCGCTGAATTCTTCGAACGGTGCCGGCCCCGGGTACTTTAATTCTGAATACGCGCCTTTTCGCGTTGCGCCATCCACTGCGGGCATTGCAAACACAACCAATAGCACCGG
>Ga0123338_10000489_pt1 | contig 40452 bp, 26 predicted proteins | sample grotaG_FD_89793 | JGI IMG/M metagenome (GOLD analysis project Ga0123338, IMG submission 89793) | Glacier valley bacterial and archeal communities from Borup Fiord, Nunavut, Canada, to study Microbial Dark Matter (Phase II) -... | ecosystem: Environmental > Aquatic > Freshwater > Ice > Glacier ...
AAGATGTTCTTATCATTTACGGTGTCAGCTTTTTAACTTCTTACATAAATGCCGGAAAAATTTACCTCTGCCGAATGCCTGGCTATTTATTTATATTTAATAAGGGGATTGAGAATGTATACTTCTTGTCAACGTGTGTATAACCACGGAGGCAGGGAGAAACACAGGTCAATTTAAAAACCGGTAACCGTGTTTCTCTGTGCCATCTCGCCTGCGTGGCGTGAGAACTATCACTGTTTTCAAGATACAATTAGGCGTAATATTATTAATGATTGCCTCCGCAGGGGATAAAAAAATACACCGGTATGCTTGCTTTTTTTGAATTATTGTATTAATTTGTTTAAAGCTGTTTTTTTATAAACAGTCCATGTGAATTGTATATCCAGGTGAACACTAATCTGCCCTAAGTATTTTTTTTGATGTCTTCAACAGAGGCTAATCGTTTATTTACTAAACCCGATTTTAATATTGCAACTGATAGTGTTAGAAATTATTAATCCTGCGCATACTTTAAATTTATGACTGACACAGCTACAGTACCGCTTGTGTCATGTATAATGCCCACCTATAACCGAAGAGCTTTCATTCCCCACGCAATCCGCTATTTTTTAAGACAGGATTATGTAAACAAGGAATTGATCATTATAGATGATGGCACCGATTCAATTGAAGACCTGGTGCCCGAAAGCAGCAGTATCCGTTACTACAGGCTTGATAAAAAAATTACGCTTGGTGCAAAGTTAAACCTGGCATGTAGTTACGCGAGCGGAAACGTTGTTGTTCATTGGGACGATGACGACTGGTATGCTGCAAGAAGAATAAAATACCAGGTTGAAACGCTGCAAAAAGAGGGTACGGATATTTGCGGACTTAACAACCTGCTTTACTTCGATTCACGCAACAACAAATCATATAATTATATCTATCCAAAGAGCCAGCGCTTATGGATCATAGGTAGCTCGTTTTGCTATAACAGGGAATGCTGGAGTAAAAATCATTTTGCTGATATCAACGTGGGCATGGATGGTTTGTTCGTTTGGAAGTTAAGGCCTGACCAGGTGAGTGTTAATACTGATAATAGTATTTCAGTTCACATGATTCACGATAACAATATCAGTCCAAAAAAAACAGGAGGTGCCTGGTGGCATCAATATCCTCTGGAGGGAATAAATAAAGTAATGGGCAACGACCTGAACATGTACAACAATAATCCGGATGTTGGCTACCAACCCGAAAGTAGCGAGGTTAATGTTGCAGACATGAATACCAATGGCTGGAATAAACAAATCAAAAATGTATATGCATGCCTGGTTCATGAAAATGCAGACTGTGTAATTGATTTGGTAAAAAATCTGAGTTATAATGATCCCTGCTCTACAATTTTATTATACAATGGCGGGGAAGATAAGAACCTGATGTTGAACGATTTTTCTTTTGCAAATTATGGAGCCGTAATTCATCCCTCACCAAAGCCAATGCATCACGGATACCTCCATAATTTTGCATTGGATTGTATGCGTTTTTCGCTTGATAAATTTTCTTTTGATACACTGACTATCGTTGACTCTGATCAGCTGGCAATTCAACCTGGTTATACGGATTACCTTGGAAAATTTTTGTCCTCTCGGCAAAATGTTGGAATGCTTTCCAGCGACGCAGCAATAGTAACGCAGGATAACGTTCAAAATCTCATTGCCGCACAGGCTTACAAAGAATATGAGCTATGGAAGCCGTTGCTGCATTCCTTTCCTGGCGGTGAAACAAAATTTGTTCACTGGACTTTCTGGCCGGCTACGGTATTCACTTATGCTGCCATCAAAGACCTGCTTAAATTATTTCGTGAAAATGTGTTGCTTCATCATATAATGCAACATACAAAAATATGGGCAACGGAAGAGGTCATCTTTCCAACATTAATCAGGCTGCTTGGATATCAGATCGTTACAAATCCATGCAGTTATGATTATGTAAGGTATCGTAAAACGCCCGGTCTCCATGATATTGAACAGGCATTAAAGCAGAAGGCCGTGTACTGGATGCACCCGATAAAGCGTAACTACGATGATCCGGTAAGGGCCCGCATAAGGGGGCGCTTCCATCAATATACCAGCGGAAATGAAAAGTTAATATCCGGAAAAGAGTCTTTGTTTCGTGATACTGGTGCTGTGCAGAGCCTGATTAGAAAAATCAGTCGAATTGAAGGTTGGTTAAGTGAGGATGAGGCCGGACTACTTATCTCATCGACTTTAGATGCTTTGGAAATGCTTCCCTCTCCATTTGTTATTGTTGAAACAGGTAGTTATCATGGAAAGTCTACAGTGTTGTTTGGTAGCATCATCAATTCATTTTCTACTGATGCAATTATTTATTCTATTGATCCTCATGATGGCAGACTAGGCGCGGAGGATAAAGGAATCCAAGTATTTCCTTCGTCATTTGAGATGTTTAAAGCAAATATTGAAATAGCCGGCATCGCGGGCGTGGTAAATGTTATCAGGGATAATCCGGTCAACCTAAGATGGGATCGGCCCGTTTCCTTTCTGTTCATTGATGGCCTTCATGATTACTCAAACGTAAAAAAGGATTTCGGAAATTTTTCGCAATGGTTGGTACCGGGGGCCTATGTAGCGTTTCATGATTATGCAATTTATTTCCCTGGTGTCATTCACTTTGTTGATGAGCTTTCAATAAGTAAATCTTATAAAAAAATAAGACAGGCAGACAGCCTGGTCATTTTGCAGAAGTTGCAGTGATAATATGCCAGGATAACAGTAATAACCCTGCTATCTTACAAAAATTAAAAAATGAAAGAAACACCTGTCATTATAAACAATTTTAACCGGCTTACGTCAACGCGGGCTATGTATGAATTTCTGAAACGTAGAAATTTTACTAATATTATTATTCTCGATAATAATTCTACCTACCCGCCGCTCTTAAAATGGTACGCAACTTTAGAGAGCAAAGAGGTGAAGATGTTTGAATCAAATATAGGTGCCCGTTGTTTGTTCGATAGCGGCTATCTTAATGAATACTTAGATACCGAATACCTTGTATATTCTGATTCGGATTTAGAACTTAACAACCTCATGCCTGATAATTTCCTGCAGATAATGAAGTCGTTGCTTATAAAGTATGATGAGCAAAAGATCGGGCTGGCATTAAGAATTAACGATGTTCCCGAGGATTGTTATAAAAATTGCATCAGCGGTTCTATTGATTGGGAAAGACAGTTTTGGGTTAACGAAATTGAAAAAGATGTTTATAGCCCAATGGTAGATACAACATTCTGCCTGCTTCGGAATCCCCGTTACCATGACCTGAAAGCAATACGCATAGCAGGCGATTTTACCGCAAGACATTTGCCGTGGTATCAGGAATATGCAACACTTAATGATGAAGAAAGATACTTTGTTGAAAATGCCAGTATTCAATCGAATTTTAGAAACGGTTATGTAAGCTGGGTCAGCAATCAATAAATTAATTGTTCAATAACGCTGATAATGTATTGCGCCAATGATTAATAAATATTTTATAGCGGTGTTTACAAATGAAGTGAAGGACTATTGTGATGAAACGTTTTTCAACAGTCTTTACGCTCTTTCAAAGGGTGAGCAGGTAGTTGTAATAGACAACTCAGGGGACAGCGCCTACTATGAAAAATTGAAAGAGTCTTTTATTATAAACGGGTATGACAACTTTAATATTTATCATTTAGATGTTCCGGAACAACCCAAAGAAAGTCGGTTCCAGCGAAATGTTTGTGATTCAGTGAATTTGCTGAGAGATATATTTCTATTGCAAACAACACTCCCGTATTTTCTGATTGTAGAAAGTGATGTATATTCAGAAATAGACCTTTTGAGTAAGTTTGATACCAGCATCGATTACCTGGAAACGAATCAGCCTGACTGGGGTATCATAGGCGGACTTTACTATCGTGGGTTTCATAACTATAATTTCGACACCAGTTTGATTACTGTTGAAAGAGTTTCGCATTGCCTTTCAGGATGTACCGTTTACAAAAGGGAGCTGATAAATAAATTTACTTTCCGGTATGATCCTGAAAATCTGGGGCCATTCCCGGATGCATGGATCAGTTATGATTCAAACAGAGAATATACACTATGGAATGAACACCGGATTAAATGCGACCACATGCACAATTCATTAAATGGTTTGAGAGTAAGATAAGACAGAGGCTAAATGAAGATGCCCGTCACCATATATTTCTTTATCAATGTTGAAAGTGCTGCATCACTTACTATAACAGCAACCTGAATAATTCAACAGGGCAGATAATCAGGATAGTTGGATATTCAGGGGCAGGATTAAACACCTGCAGGATTGTAAATTCACCATGGGAATGGCCGGATGCGATAATGCAATTGCAAAAGGATTAGGAGCCGCGGGTTATTCAGTATATAATCCTGCTTATGATATTAAATCTTTTCATCTTCATAACAGTTGTGTTCGAGATAATCTCCGTGTAGATCCCGATAGAATAGTTGCACAACCGTATAGGCTTATACAACCCGGGCATCTCGATAATAGATGTATATTTAAAAATATACTGAAATACCAAACCTGTCTTCTACTATTTATCATTCCCAATATGAGAAAGACGTGATCATTGATCACATCTTTAAAAATATTGGTATTACTAATCACTACCTGGTCGGTCTTGGCGCAGGAGCCTGTCAGTATTCAACAATGTCAAACACCAGGGTATTGGTACAATCCGGCTGGAAGGGTTTTGGGGTAGATATAGGTAATAAAGGTGAAGGCTGGATCATCGAGCGATTCATGAGACCAGACAATGTTCCCGGTATTTTAGCGGAACAGAACACACCTCCTGAATCCGGCAATCTCCCTGGTTTGCAATATGAAGATGGCTATACCTGGAATGAGAAAGCTAAGTATGGCTACAGCTTTACCGCAGGAGTAAAACTGCTCGGCGAATTTGGCTACCGGTTATTTATAACCAGCGTTATCAAAACTTGTTCGCCGTAAGAAAGGAACTTGTTGCCGGACTTATATTTAACGTTACTGCTGTTCAGGTTCAATATCATCCTTAAAATCTGCAGGCTATCTGGGAACACTATTAAACATCCGTTACAATATATAGCATCGTTCTATAGATCATAAGCATTGAAACAGTCGTGAATTTTATAATAGGGAAAGCCTTTCAAAGCATTGGTTTGCCTTTTGCGCTCATGGTAGCAAACAATTATTTGTCTCTCCAGAATTGCTGGTTACAAAAGTCAACGTTACTGTACCCCAATGAGAGTACCCGCGGAGCGTTGTTCGCGCTGCTGATCCAGAATTCACATCCCAGCCTTTTATCATCTATTCTGTCCCAGATTCTGTATCGTGGATTATTATAATAAATTTTGAAGTCAGCAAGGCTACGTAAATAGGTTGTAGATGCATACCAGAAGTTTCCACAAAAATGTGATGTCGGCGGCATGTCCCGCCAGTTAACGCCGATGATATCATAGTGAGGTAATTTTTCAATGCAGGCATGCCAGTTCTCCACCAGTTCCTTCATCATCAGCCTTCGCCATTTAATTTTCGTTTCATCCGCCGGGCTACTTACTCCTTTACTATGCAGGTACAATACGTGTCCGTCTGTTTGCCGGCAATGTGCTTCAATCGCCAGCAAAGCCGGTTTTTCAAAGTAAGCCAAATCGGGTGTATTGAAAAGCACATAAGCCTGGAGATCTGCCTTGCTGCATATCCATTTTGAATAGTTCAAATTTTCTTCGTTGCCAAGAATTGTCAGATTGATTTGATGAAAACCACTCTTTTGAAGTTGTTGCATCTGTTCTTCGAAAACTTCCTTCCAGTTTCCCATGCAGGCAAGATGATAAAATACTTTTACCTGATCACGCATATAGGCACTAACGCTTTTCCTGTACTCAAGTAACCATTGGTAGTGTACTTCATATTGTATCTTTTCTGGAATCGGTTTGCATAACGGCACCTGGTTATTAGCCATGTCTATGATCCCGCAGCCCCAATCTGTGTCAAGCAAAGTGCATTTGCCGGTAGCACAATTAAATATTCTCAGCACAGCTTTCCATACTGCACCGTTCCAGTTTTCTCCTTCTTTAAAATCTTCCTGGTCACGCTGATGCCATGCATCGGGCGGCATGCAGTCGTGTATGATTATTAGGCCTTCTTTTGATATGCAGTTACTGGCATTCTGAATGTCTTTTAATGTCTGTTGTTCTGTATGAATACCATCGATAAAAATAATGTCAAACTTTTCTTTGTTGTAATTAATAAGAACATCGGATGAACCCGGAAAAGTAGTTGCCTTCAACTGGCAATTAACATGCATAAAAGTGTTTTGCCTGTTATGAACACTTACTTCCAGGTATCGTTTCAGATTCCGCTGATTAATCAAATAATTGATTAGTTCAGTATGATTCATTTTAAAATAATATTTTAGTTGAGTTGCAGTTCCGGCATTAAATTAATAATATATTTTGGACATTGAAAGTGGCAATCGTTTTATATTTAAATAATAGTATGAATGTCGTTATTTTTTAGTGCATGCTTATACCACTAACCGAGTATTGCAGATAATAATTCACTGTAGTAAATTACATTAATGATATCAGGATAGTTTAGTCCATTAAGACAACCGGATCACCAAACATAAAATTAATTTCGATTTACAATACAAACTCGATTGCGGCAATTTTTAATTGAAAAGAAATGTTAGGCACTTAATATATCAATACGTTTAGTTATTTGAAATAATTTATTTTTTGCTTTAATTATGATTTACCGATATTATATATTACATTTAAAAGTCAATCAGAACAGGCATAAATTAATTCGGTCTTTTCCATCTTTCCTACCCTATTTTATTCATTCCGGCACCAGGCTAATATTATTCGATGTATACTTCAAATGAGTTTTATATAAAATGATTTGTTGCATGTAATTAGTCACGCAATCTGTTTATCAGCTGTTTTTCATTATTAATATCAACAGGGTTATAATTAAAGTATTATCATAATAAACTTTATACCGTGATTGACAAGGCGATGAATTTTCTATGTAAGCAAGTGAATGACTACATGGTTTTAAAACTTCAATTACCACCAGGTGATGCCATTATATTATTCAATGTGTCACAGCTTGGTAGTGGAAATGATGGCGGTGGCGGTGTTAACACCAATGCCTTCTTAACACTGGTTAACATTGAAGAAGACAGGATAAGTAAGTCGCAGGAAAATTTTGTTCGCAGAGATAATAAAGTTTTCTATCAGAATCCTAAGGTGTACCTGAATTTGTTTCTGTTGTTTTCAGTTAATATGACTTACAGTGAGTCTTTAAAAAGGTTATCATGTATTATCCAGTTCTTTCAGTTTCAAAATGTATTCACTCATCTCACATCACCTTCATTACCGGAAGGCATCGACGAATTAATTCTTGATCTTTATACTATTTCATTTCAGGACTTAAACAATTTATGGGGTGTGATGGGTTCAAGATATTTGCCGTCAGTGATGTATAAGATGAGGCTTATTACGATCAGCGATGAATTTGTACAAGGGGAGGCCGGACTGCTGCAGGAAATTATTATCAATGCAAAAAATTTGTAATAATGACAGATACGAAATATGGCATTTTGTTTTCACTGGAACTGTTACACAAATTTTATAAAGATCAGTTGTGCAACGATTTTAAAATGATGCCTTCCGGACAGACTGAAACTGTATTGAAAGGACAAAAAATTATGGCAAAGCAATACCAGAATAAATTATATGCAGGAGTTCAGTTAAATAATAATGGTAATCCATTTATCTTACCGGAAGATGGTATGCAACTGACCTTTTTCATTCAGCTAAAAAATCCTTTATTTTTTAATTATACCAATTTGCCATTTTCCTACCCTTCAGGGAAAATTTATTATTTCAGCAACAGGAATAATAATGTAGTGAATAATAAAAACTTTACATCATCGAAAATTCTGCCGTATAACAGTGCAACAACTTATAATCCGGGAGATTTGTCTGTAGATGTCAGTGGCACTGTATTTCAGGCTATTCGTTCCGGTGATGCCGGCGGCGCATTCGATCTTTCTAACGCTGATCATTGGGCGCCGTTGGATAAAAATATGTATATGAGCGAAGATGATGCGGTGCAATGGATGCCTCTTAAGTCAACCTATAATTTTACAACACCACAATCATCTGTTGCCATTCAGGTGCTCGGCTTTAATAATGCGACGGGTGATTACACCAGGGTTGTTTTACTTGAATCAATCAATTTTGCCGGCCTTGTTCCTTCTTTTACGCTTGACCTAACTTCTCTCAAACCCGGGAAGTACAGGTTAAAGTTAAATGGAGTGACACAAAATATTTATCTCAACGAAGAATTAGGCAGCACCAAAGCATTTGCCGTAGTGGAAATATTTAGTGAAACAAGTCTCTCTGCAGCTAGTCAATTGCTGAATGCAGCCAATATTCTTTTGTCGCCCGTGTTCAGCCTTTATTTTCTAAACAGGTATACCATCTGGAAGTTTGTACTGGCAAGCGGAGGTGCCGGGGGTATAACAGACAATGGTGGTGTTTATACTTTTACAAATGCGCCAGGGAGTACCATTTTTTCACTATCACCCATACCGTTAAGTGAAAAAGCGTTGAACTTGACGTTGACTATTGATGCGCATCAGTACAACGCTATACCCTGTGCAGTTCCGCAGAGGCTGACAAATTTAACCAGTGGCAGCGATAAGTATTATTGTTCAGAAATTTTTCTTAACTATTGATTTATAAAAATAAAATTCAATACACATGTCACAAATAAATGAAAGCGCCATTAAAACGCCGGGAGTTTATGTAAATGAAATTCCCTCATTTCCACCATCTATAGCCCAGGTTGCCACTGCTGTTCCTGCGTTTATAGGGTATACCCAGACAGCAACCGGCAGAGGTGGAAAAGATCTTACTAATAAGCCGACACGTATTTCTTCTCTCCTGGAATATGAATTGTATTTCGGAAAAGCACAGTTGGAAACAGGAATAAAAATTACGTATAACCAGGTAACAAATGGAACGGTTACTACCGACACGATAAGCTTTGCATTTGCCGGTGCCAGATCAAGATACAACATGCACACTGCCATCCGTTTCTTTTATGCCAATGGCGGCGGCTCCTGTTATATCATATCGGTAGGGCCATACGCGAAAGATTTGTTATCAGGTCTAGATGATGTAGGCGCGGCACTATCGTTAAATAATTATACCAACGGACTTGATGCGTTACGTAAAGAAGATGAGCCCACATTAATTATTTTTCCGGAAGGGCAGCAAATGCAGGAGTCAGTATATTACGCTCTTCAGTCTGCCGCACTGAACCAGTGTGGAGCGCTCCAGGACAGGTTTTGTATAATGGATATTTTCGATACCGGTGAATCGCTCGTTACAACCAGTGACCTGGACTTCGTCATAAGCAATTTCAGAAACGGGTTTGCATCCAGTTATTACAATTATGGTGCAACATATTTTCCGAACTTAAAAACAGTTTATTCCTACGACATTGATGAATCCAAAACATTAATTAATCATATTGTAAACGGGGCGCAGGGTTCTTTACATGGGTTATCGTTGAAAGATATCAGCACGGTAACACCACCATCTTCACCGCCATCTTCACCTGTAGCTGCCGGCTCATTAAACCTGGCGGCTTATAATATTCTTAAACAGGCAATCAATTCACAATTTACGGTAGTAATGCCGCCGTCTCCTGCAATAGCGGGTATTTATGCAGCAGTAGATGGCTCAAGGGGCGTTTGGAAATCGCCTGCCAATGTTGGTGTGCAGGATGTTACAGGAACAACATTTCAGATTTCAGATGAGCTGCAGCAAAATCTCAATATAGATGCCGGCTCCGGCAAGTCAGTAAATGCAATACGTGCTTTCACCGGTAAAGGCATTCTGGTATGGGGTGCCCGCACACTTGACGGCAACAGCAACGATTTCAAATATATTTCTGTCCGCCGTTTTTATATCATGGTAGAAGAGTCTGCTAAGAAAGCGGCCAATGTCTTTGTATTCGAACCTAATGATGGCAATACGTGGGTGAAGGTTCGGGCTATGATTGAAAACTACCTTACTAATTTATGGCGGCTTGGGGCATTGGCAGGTTCCAAACCGGAACTGGCATTCTATGTGAAAGTAGGGCTTGGACAAACAATGACCTTTGATGATATTCTTAATGGACGTATGATAGTAGAAATTGGTATGGCGCCTGTCAGGCCTGCAGAATTTATTATTCTCCGTTTTTCACAAATACAACAACAACCCTGATCTTCTGTTCGACCAAATTTTTAAAAATAATTAAAAAAAAATTATGGCAAACTACCCACTTCCCAAATTTCACTTCCAGGTAGACTGGGGTGGAACACGTATTGGCTTTACTGATGTTAGCGGCCTAGATATTACAAATGACGTCATTGAATACCGGGACGGCGCAAGCCCTGAATACCACAAAATAAAAATGCCTGGTCAACGGAAATTCAGTAACATCATGCTGAAGCGCGGCATCTTTAAATCGGATAATGAATTTTACAGCTGGTTCAATACTATCAATATGAATATGGTGCAGCGACGTGATATTACCATCAGTTTACTTGATGAAACACTTGCTCCTGTTATTGTGTGGAAAGTAAAAAATGCATGGCCGATAAAAATCACTTCTACAGATTTAAAAGCAGATGGTAGCGATGTTGCCCTTGAGCAGCTTGACCTGGCACATGAGGGTTTTACTATACAAAATGATTAAGCATGTTTGAATATCCGTTTACCGGTTTTCATTTTCTTGTAGCATTTGAAATATTCCCGCAGGTGCCTAACGATTTTCGCTTTCAGGAAGTCTCCGGACTTAATGTAAGTGTTGGCGTAGATACTTATAACGAAGGTGGTGAAAATCGTTTTGTTCACCGCCTGCCTGGTCGTACAACTTATACCGACCTTGTACTCAAACGCGGGATGACGCTGGTATCCGGAGTTACCGCCTGGTGTATAGATTCAATGGAAAATTTTAATTATAAGCCTACCAATTTAATTGTATCATTATTAAATGCAGAGCATTTGCCGGTATCTTCATGGTATATCGCCAATGCCTACCCGATTAAATATGATATATCAGCGTTTAATGCTGAACAGGGGCAGGTTGTTATTGAGTCAATGACACTGAGGTATGAATATTATAAAACACTTAACCTGTCTGCTGCCGTTGGTGCCGTTGTTGACGCAGTGGCCGGTTTGTTCGGAAGTGCCAGTGTAAGCGCAAGCATTTCCGTAGGATAGCTTTACACTTTTCTTCAATTTTGAAATACTGTCTCTATGCCAGTTGAAATCCGGGAACTTCAGATTACCACCGTGGTGCAGGATACTTCATCCCATTCTGTTACCCCTGCAAACTCCTCTCCTGTAAATACTGATGCAATCATTGCAATATGTGTTGAGCAGGTGCTTGAAATTATGAAACAAAAAATGCAACGCTGATGGCACTCGGGCAACTACTGAAAATGAAGCTGATTGCGTACAAAGAAGCAGCTTTCTCTAACAAGATATCGGGTGCCGAATATGAAGTGCTCATCAATCCTGAGTCCTATTCTCTCACTTATGGTTCGGAGACAAATGATATAACCGGACAGGGATCCAGCGAGAGCGTCAGAACTTTCAACAAGCGTCCCCCCCAAACGATGACATTCAAATTTATATTTGATGGCAGCGGCGTTATTAAAAAAGGAGGTGGCGGCCTTTTATCCGGTTTGGCTGTACCAGGCCTGCCTTCTGAAAAACCGGATGTTGTCGCTGACTTTAATAAGTTTAAGGATGTTGTGTATAAGTACGACAGTAATACCCACGCACCAAGGTATGTACAGCTGCAGTGGGGTCCACTGATCTACAATTGCCAGCTCACAACTATGACTGTCAATTTTAAACTTTTTAAACCAGATGGCACACCGGTAAGGGCCGAAGCTAATTGCACGTTTCAAAGTGTTATTGATCCTGAAACATTATCGGCTAAGGAAGGCCGTAAGTCACCTGATCTTTCACATATAAAAACGGTGATAGAAGGAGACACGCTTCCGTTATTGTGCTATCGTGAATATGGTGACAGCAAGTATTATTTCCAGGTAGCAAAATTTAACAGGCTTACTAATTTTAAACAGTTAAACCCAGGAATGAAATTGATATTTCCGCCCTTAATTAAATGAGTTGTCAATGCCACTAAGCCAATCACTTCCGGGAACGCAGGATACAGACCTGGTAACATTTACTTTGAAGGTAGGTGGACAGCCGGTAAGCACACAATACCAGGTTGCATCAATAAATATAAACAGGGAAGTAAACAGGATTCCTTCAGCCAAGCTAATATTATATGATGGTGATCCGGCAGCACAGGACTTTACGGTAAGCAATGAAGACACTTTTAAGCCAGGAGCCGTGATTGAGATTACAGTGGGTTATCATTCTGATGAAACTTCTTTATTCAATGGAATTATCCTCAGGCATAGTTTAAAAATACGCAACGACAGTTCGCCTTTACTGATTTTGGATTGTCGCGATAAAACAATCAGGATGACTGTTGCCCGTAACAGTAAATATTTTTACGATACTAAAGACAGTGACGCAGCAGGTACAATCATAGATGCATATCAGTTTGATCATGAGATCGAGGATACAGGCGTACAACACGAATCACTGGTTCAATATGATAGTACTGACTGGGACTTTATAATATCCAGGATGGAAGCAAACGGAAAATTATGTATAGTAGATAATGGAAAGATCAGTGCTAAAAAACCTGATCTAAGTGGAGACGCAGTGCTTGATGCAGTATTCGGTGCCACTATCCTTGAATTTGATGCCGACCTTGATGCGCGCAATCAATACCAGGGACTGAAGGTTTCTACATGGGATTATGCCAACCAGGCTATTGCTTCAGCAGACGCAGAAGACCCAGGATTTGAAGAGAATGGTAACATCAGTGCAGGCGACCTGGTGAGTGTTTTAAATATATCCGCGTATGATGTGTTCGCTGGTGAGGAAATTAAAGAAGATGAATTGCAAAGCCTGGCGAATGCGCGATTCCAGCATGCAAGATTATCCCGGTGCCGCGGCCGTGCACGTTTCCGCGGTTACGGGCAAATCAGTCCCGGTGACCTTATCAATATCGGTGGAGTAGGGGAACGTTTCAATGGTAAAGTATATGTGTCAGGCGTGCATCATGAGATAGTAAACGGCGGTTGGAAAACAGATGTTCAGTTTGGTCTTTCCGAAGAGCCATTTACAAATTTGGCGGCAGTACATTCCGCGCCATCAGCCAATATGTTGCCTTCTGTGCAGGGCCTCCAGACTGGTGTTGTTACCGCCCTGGAAAACGACCCTGAAAGCCAGGATCGGATAAGGGTTCGGTTACCCATTATCAACGCGGAGGAGGATGGCGTCTGGTGCAGGGTAAGCTCATTGGATGCAGGCAATAACCGCGGAATGTTTTTCAGGCCAGAAGTAGGCGATGAGGTTATTGTGGGTTTTATGAACAATGATCCGCGGCATCCGATCGTGCTGGGCATGGTTAACAGCAGCGCCAAACCTGCGCCACTGGCGGCTTCGGATCAGAACGATGAAAAAGGCTATGTATCGCGAAGCGGAATGAAAATGATATTTAATGATGCTGATAAGTCTCTGGTGATTGAAACGCCGGCCGGTAAAAAAGTTACTATCAGCGAAGCTGATAATATCATGAAGCTCGAAGACGAGAATGGTAATAAGATTACAATGGATGGAAGTTCTGTAAGTATAGAAAGCGCGGCTGCTATGAGCCTGAAAGCCGGTGGCGATTTAAAGATAGAAGCTGCCAATATTACAATTAGTCCTTCAGGAAATTTTTCAGTTAGTGCAGGCGGTGCTTCAATAAGTGCGGGCAGTGGCAGTGCTTCTTTCTCGGCACCATCTGTAACCGTAGATGGTTCAGCAACTACAACCATTAAAGGTGGTGTAGTAATGATTAATTAAAAAGTATGCTATGCCTTTTGCAGCAAGAATATCCGATATGCATGTTTGCCCAATGGTCACAGGGGTTGTACCTCATGTAGGCGGACCGATAATGCCTCCCGGGGTGTCAACAGTTCTTATCGGAAGCTTACCTGCAGCATGTGTCGGAGATAGCTGTACCTGTGCAGGGCCGCCGGATACAATCGCAAATGGCTCCTCATCAGTATTGATTGGCGGTAAGCCAGCAGCGCGTTTGGGCGACCCAACAGCTCATGGAGGCACTATAGTTCTTGGTTGTTTCACTGTAATAATAGGAGGTTAATATGGCACAATCATTTTTAGGAACCGGATGGAGTTTTCCACCGGTGTTTAATTCGATCAACAATACATTGGAAACAACAGGCAATGAAGCTGATATTGAATTAAGTCTGCACATTTTGCTTTCTACAAGAAAAGGGGAAAGGGTGATGTTGCCTGACTATGGATGTAACCTCGACGAAATGTTGTTTGAACCAATGACCACCACATTCAAAACCTATATCGGTGAAATGATAAGAAATGCCATACTCTTTTATGAAGCAAGGATTGACCTGAACTCCGTAAAAGTAGATGATAGCCGTGAAACAGACGGCGTCATCCTGCTGATCATAGAATACACAATTCGTACAACTAACTCACGGTTCAATTTTGTTTATCCTTATTATAAAAAAGAAGGTACTGAATTACGCTAATGGCAGCTAAATGCAACGATAACGATCTTTTAATATACAGCGGCACAAGTCAGCAGCAACGCATTTTGATTACATTGCTTGCCCGGTATGCAGAAGTGGATGAACGTACTGCTTCGCAACTTATCCTGTTTGCAAAAAAATATGGTGCCTATCTTAATTATTTTGATGGAACCAATCAGCCGGCCGGAGACTGGCAGCACTTTATGGCAAAGGATGTATCGGTAACTATTGCAACTGTTACTGACTGGAGAATTAGAGACCTGATGCCCTTTATTAAATATGTAAACGAAGAGGTACATAACGCGGTAACCGCTGAGGAAGCAAAGAAATATTTTAAAACTATTTTTGACCTGGTCTTTTCGCTGGCCTCACTATTGGATCAATGCCTGAAACGCCTTCCAAATGATGTTCGCTTTACTACGTTTTTATCTGTAGCAATAAGTTCCAACCTTGCTGTACCGCTTAGTATTTTAAGCGGATACTATAACACTTTTAAATGGGCAACACTTTCATTGATTAGCGAAAATTCAATGTACATCGATCTACTAATGCCTGTGGATCCTGTTCTGTTGTCAGGTAGTTTTGATATCAGTAGCCTGGAAAAAGCGTGGCAGGTTTCTTACCCTGCTCCTCCGGAAATTACCTTAAAAAGTCTTGATGCAAAAGATGATATCAGTCATATCCTGACACACAATTTATTTAATGGCCCCCTTCAATTATTTATAAACGGCATTATTAATATTGTCAGCAAGGCGCCTGCTTATCTTAATGAAACTCTTTTTAAATATTCGTCACACGAGCCGCACTACGCACTCTACCTGGCGTTCCTCCGGTTATTTAAAATGGCCCAGGATCACCTGAACGACTTCACACATAATCATCTTGATTTTTATTATAAAGATGTTTTACAACTAAGAAATAGGGTTGCCAGTCCTGCATTTGTACACCTGATCTTTGAATTGCAAAAAAATACCGGGCAGTACCTGCTTACATCAAACACTTCGTTTAAAGCTGGTAAAGACAACTTAAATAACGATCTTCATTATGCGCTTGCCAATGATGTAGTAATACAAAAAGCAAGTATTCAGTCCTTACAATCCCTGTACCTCGATAAAGCCGCGGGCATACTTGTAGAATCAACTGTTGCCAATTCAGCAGATGGGAGTGGTGGTAAACTAACAAGTACTGACCAGTCATGGTTTGCCTTTGGAAATGATCGTAAAACCCCCTTGGCTGATAACGGCTTTGCTATCGCATCCAATGTTCTTTATCTGAATGAAGGCCGGCGTAACATCAATGTTACATTTAACTGTAGTAATTTATCGGGTGTAACAGAAGATGATCTGAAAGGAGTTTTCAGGATAAGATTTACTACCAAAAAAAATTGGTACACCGCTACGTCATATTCGGTTGTTGTTAATAGTCCGTTTGTAACTTTCACTGTTATCCTTCCCGGAGATGTTCCCGGCATTGTTGCTTATTCGAAAAAAATTCACGAAGGTAATTTTGATACTGTATTACCGATGGCACAGGCGCTTGTGACTGACTATAAATCATACCTGAAAATAAAAGGACTAAACGTTGTCAGTATTATCCTGAGTGTTTCAGCCACCGTTAAAAATCTGAGTCTTCAAAATAACGATGGAAAAATAAATGCCGCAAAACCTTTCAAACCATTCGGCGAGTTCCCAGGCAAAAATTCATCATTGATTATCGGCAGCAAAGAAATTTTTCAAAAGCATTTAACTAAGTTGGATATTGTTTTTGACTGGCAGGCTGTTGATACCTCCGTGGCGGAAGCCGTTGCTTCAGTTCCCGATTATGAAAAGATAAACCTGGGCCCGGTCTTGTTAGCCTTTTCAGCTGCTTTTCCTGCTGATACTATCTCCTCAACTGCTACACAACTCTCGCAGGACCTTACTGCAAGTTCAGCGCTTTCTGCAACAGATGGAATTTTTTCAAATGAAATAGCTGCTTCAGATGTCTTAAGTATTTACGATGTGGTTAATGCTACCCTGCCAGTTGCTGCTGATCTGCTTGCATTATCTGAGGGAGGATGGTCGAAGCCAATCGCTTCCAGTAAAAATTTATATAACACGCCGGTATCGCTGTCAAAGGCAGATACTGGTAATATTCCTGTCACCGATTCTGATTTTACACCTGATGCTCAATACGGTATCGACGCTGTTTCCGGTTACATCAAACTGGCATTACAAACTGATACTTACAGCCTGGCTACTTATCTTGGTAATATACAAACGTCATTAGAGCAAACAAGTGTTACTGTTAATTATGAGAATGCCACATCTCTTAAGGTAACAAGTTATACCGTACCAAAACCGAAGTTAGCATTACCCTCGCCGCAAATTGAAGCCAACTCGGTCATCATAAATTATTCGGCTGAAACAACCATTGATTTTAAAAATACTACAGACGCTGCATTCATTCATCGGGAGGGGCTTTATTATCATCTGGAACCTTTCGGCTCACGCGAACTGCATCCTGGTCTTACTGATGATGCCATTACTTTTTTACCGGTTTTTAATCTTGACAATGGCGTGGCAAAAGATAATGGCGGAGAACTCTGGATTGGACTTAAAGATGCATCTGCAGATGAAACATTGTCAATCCTTTTCCAGGTTTCGGATGGCAGTTCCAACCCGTTGAAACCAATGACAAAGATCCAGTGGTATTACCTCGCTTTTAATAACTGGTTGCCATTTGACAAATTATCTGTTACAGACGATACTAACAGTCTTACCCGCTCGGGGATAGTAACAGTATCATTACCTGGTACTGCTAAGATCGGTAACACACGTGCCAACATTGCCCTTACATGGATAAAACTGGTGGCAGATCATGATCCCGATGCTGTAAGCAAAATTATCGCTATAAGGAATAACGCTGCCAAAGCAGAATTCGTGCAGCACCTTTCCAGGGGTATTGAGTTTACAAAAGTATTGCCGGCAGCAACAATCAGCAAACCGGAAGTGCCGGTTGCGGCTATCAAAAAAACGGAGCAGCCTTATACATCTTTCGGCGGGCGCTTACATGAAACCAACGACCAGTTTTATGTACGTGTAAGTGAGCGACTGCGCCACAAACACCGTGCAGTAGCTGCCTGGGATTATGAACGGCTTGTACTTGATTATTTTCCCAAAATACACAAAGCAAAGTGCATCAGTCATACGGGCTTTATCGAAAATGATACCACGAAAGAATTGAGTTACAGCGAAGTGCTGCCGGGACATGTGATGGTAGTGACAGTTCCCGACCTGACAACTTTTGCAGCCGCTAACTTACTCAGGCCTTATACCAGCGTCGGTCTGTTGGAAGAAATGCAGCAATATCTTGAAAAACTTACCTCTCCGTTTGTTCGCCTTCACGTAACAAACCCCCAGTTCGAGGAAGTACAGTTTGATTTTAAGGTAACTTTTTTACCTGGTCATGACCTGATATTCTTTAAAAAACAACTGGGTAATGACATTGAAAAATTTCTGACACCCTGGGCTTATGAAAGCGGTCGCGATATTGAATTCGGTGGAAAAATTGAAAAATCGGTAGTGCTGAATTTTGTAGAAGAAAGGCCTTATGTTGATTTTGTTACCTGCTTTAAAATGAATCATATTGTAAGGCGTGAAGGAAGTAATATCCGGCAGGCGTTATACAATGTGGAAGAGGCCGTGGCCTCCACTGCAAGATCTATATTAGTGTCGTACTACAATGAGGATGACCTTGCAAAACATATTATTCAATCACCGGCAAACTGCAAATGCGATGGCTAAAGAAACAACGATATTAAAAGCTCCCACGCTTCGCCGCGATGAAGATTATGCTTTTTTAAGAAGCGAGGGATTAAGGTACATAGAAGAATTAGGCAGTAATCTCTGGACGGATTATAACGAGCATGATCCCGGCATCACAATACTTGAAGCACTTTGTTTTGCCATTACAGAATTAGGATTCCGTGCCGGTTTGCCAATGAAGGATTTATTAACCGAAGAAGATGGAAAAATTGATTCATCACAGGTTCTCTTTACACCCAGGCAAATTCTTACACAGGCACCGTTAACGATAGATGATTACAGGAAATTATTGATCGATATAAATGGTATCCACAACGCATGGTTTCTTACTGATGATTTTTACAGCGTAAAAAATATAATTATTCCGGCAGGGGAGACGCCCATATTTGCAGATTGTAAACAGGATGCATTGTCTTATCAAAGTACACCTCATCCTGTTTATTTATCAGGCCTTTATAAAGTAATGATTGATCTTGATGATGATCTGCTGGCAGGGGATTTAAATAACGGTGAACTGCAGGTGCTCAGTCCCGCCATAAGCGGCTTCAATGCGGGGATGTTGAGTTTTACCGTCATATTGCCGGCTTTAAATGATAGTGATATTAATAACGATTTATTAAAGGCTAACAAGGATTCTCTAACAGGGGTAAGTCCGGTTGTTGATGCGGACGGAAAAAACTGGAAACTATCAACAGGTTTTTCTTTTAGCATAGATGGCGACATTACTGCACATACAACAATGCTGGAAGCACACGTTTCTGTTGATTTAAAGCCAGCAAATAAAAATATATCGCTTGCAGATATGCAGTCTTTTTTTGCAACGGACTTTACAAAACAGGTGATAGATCTTTATATCTACAAAATACAGACAGCAAAAAAAGTTGTACAGTCGGCAGTAAAGAAATTGGCTGAAAACAGAAACCTTTGCGAAGATTTTGTTAGTGTTGATATTATAAGAGATGAAGAGATTGCTGTTTGTTGCGATATTGATGTGGCACCGGATGCAGATATGGAGGAGGTTCAGGCCCGCGTTTTCTATGTAATTGAAGAATACTTAAATCCGTCTTTATCGTTTTATTTATTGCAGGAGTTAGTCAATAAAGGATATACTACCGACGAAATATTTGAAGGGCCGGTGTTGGAGCATGGATTTATAGATACACAGGAATTAAAAAAAACACAGTTGCGTGAAACAATTTACGCTTCGGATATCATAAGCCTTGTAATGGATATTAAAGGAGTTCTTGCAGTGCGCAGCTTTCGTATGACCAAGTACGATAAGGATGGTAAACCGGTTGCCGCACAAACAGGAAAGGCATGGTGTATGCCCGTTAGTCCGTGGCATAAACCGATCCTTTCGGAAACAAAATCAAAGATCCTTTTTTATAAGAATCAGTTTCCATATTTATCCGGCTTAGCCGAAGTGCGTGATACGCTTCGTTGGCTGCACGCGGTTAATGCACGAAATAAACTTACCGGCCACGCAGACGATCTTACCCTGCCATCCGGCAAGTATGTAAAACTTGAAGAATATACTTCTATTGATTACCTGTTTCCTCAAACATATTGTATCGGCGCCGCTGGTCTGCGTGCCGATGCCACCGAAGAAAGGAAAGCCCAGGCAAAGCAGATGAAGGCATACCTGTTGTTTTATGATCAGTTACTGGCAGATTTTTTCAGCCAGTTAAAAAATTCCAGGCAGTTGTTCTCAACAAATAATTCCATTCAAACTTATTACGGGCAATATGTAAATGATATAAAAGATGTTGAAGCTATATATAAAACTGATGTTGGTGGAAACTCACTGCTTAAAGCTCTTTTGAACAACCATGATTCCACGGCGGTCACGGCAAACGAATGGCAACAGCTGTATGAGACTGATAAAACTTTTATTGATAGGCGTAACCGTTTTCTTGATCACCTGATGTCGCGATTTGGTGAGTCATTTAATGATTATGTTTTGTTGATGTACTCATTGGACTATGAGTTGCAAACGGAAACAAAAATTGATCCTGCTCACATGATCAGTAATAAAATTGAATTTCTGAAAGCATATCCAGAAGTGAGCTATGAACGGGCTAAAGCTTTTAATTATTACCCGCAGCAGGAAGCTCCGTCCCCGGCAAATTTTGTCGTTGACGCTACTGCTCTCTGGGATACCGGCAATTTATCTGGACTTGAACAAAAAGCCGGCAGGCTTGCCGGAATTGAAAATATTTATCGCAGGTTTTTATATTGTTTCAGCCTCGCTGATATTATTCCTACAACCGATTCACCCGCAAAATATCTTTTCGTTTTTAAAGACGAAGATGACAATACAATTACTTCGATAAATTTCTATGCAAAAGAAAGCGATGCCGTTGATGCCGTTGCTACTTTCTTACCTTATGCAAAATCTGCAGCTAATTATTTTATTGAAGTGAGCGGAACCGGACACCGCTTAGTTATCAAAGACAAGGATGGCAGTGATCTGGCCGCCAGTAATGAAGTTTCCAGTGATGTGAGGGCTATGGAAGTGCAGCATAAATTTATTACCGGTTTTAATAAAGAGTGTGATGCGGAAGGTTTGCATTTGATAGAACATATTCTTTTAAGGCCACGGAACAATTTATTTGTAGTTGCGCCGGTATGTCTCGATGCTGACTGTGATTTTTGCGGGGAGCAGGATCCTTATTCATTCCGCATCTCCGTGGTACTGCCTTACTGGCCGGATCATTTCCAAAATCTGGCCTTTCGTAACTACTTTGAAAACATGATCAGGAGAGAAGCTCCCGCTCATACTATTGTAAAAGTTTGCTGGCTTAGCAATACCGCTATTCGTGACTTTGAAGTGATTTATAAAAGCTGGCTGTCTGCCCTGGCTAATTATGCTGAGGACAAAGCCACCATCGACATGTTGCGATTAATTAATGATAGTTTGATAAATATACTTTTCCATCTTCATAGCGAATATCCTGTAGCTACCTTGCACGATTGTGATGAAAGTAAGGATGCCAACCCGGTAATGCTTGGAAGAACAATCTTAGGATCTTTTAAAAAAGAATAATTATGGCAACTCCTGAATTTGCACCCGATGAATACATGGTGTTCGAAGCCGACCAGGTGCTTACTAATGATCACCTTAACCAATTGTTTAATTATCTGGACCAGCAAAACCGCTGGACAAGAAATAAACTATTGGGTATTGGCATTGTATGCGGACTGGATATTGTGCAGCATACCGGCGTTATTGAAATTACAAAGGGCTGTGGTGTTACCTCCCAGGGGTATCTTATCGTCCAGGAGTTGAAGCAATACACCTATTGTATTTCATATACGGCTATCGATCAACCGAACGACCTTCCTTTTACCTATCCGGGTGATTTGCCATTTTATAAACCTTATTGTTCAGGCAAAAGAATTTATTTATTATTAACTGACAGCGACCGGGATGCGCTTGAACCTGAAATAAAAGGTGAGGCACTCACCATCTCATCCGCTACAGCCGGTAAAATACTGGATGATTACACGGTTGTTCTTTTTCTGGAAGCCGATGAAACGGATCTTAAAAACTGTGATGTCTTTGATTGTAACAACAGGGGTGAAAAAATGAAGTTTCAGATCCGCCCATTGCTGGTGAAAAAAAGCGAATTGCCAGGCCTAAAAAAGGCTACCGATCACACGCCCGAGACTAAACGAAGTAGATCGTTCCAGCCGGTAAAACAACCTCAATTATTATCGGGATCCTTTAAAGGCGCAGCAACAGTTAACACCATATTGAAAGCGCCTGAAATAAATTTAAAGCGGTTTAACGTACCTTATTCAGATCTGAAAACAACTGATGACATAATCAACGCTTTTGCAAGACTTGTTGACGACAGTATGCTTATAGCTGTAGCGGGGGCATATAAATTTTGTTATGACGAATACAGCGTGTTGCTGTCTGCAGATGGCAAGTCATTCGATACACTTTTTAATGACCTGAAAACGCAGCGGGATAATATATTGAAAAGCTATCCTGTATTCATCCAGTATTTTTATGATTTTATCGATGACCTTCTCAAAGCATATCTAGAGTTCCGGGTGAAAGTATCAGGCTTGCTTTCTACCTGTTGCCCGGATGAAAATTTGTTCCCGCTGCACCTCGTTTTGGGCGAGGCTACTGCCAATACAAAAGATTTTGTAAAAGATCCCTTCCGCACCTCCTTCATTTATTCAGCACTGTTTGCCCGTCAGGAAAATGAAATCTCCGAATCTGCTTTCCTGCTGCGCAGGATGCAAATTATGGTGAGCAGGTTTGTGATGAGTACCGCTGAGAAGAACCAAAAGACGTCAATAAAAATTATCCCAGGTTTATATAAGCAGGCCTGGCTCTCTCAACGCGTGATACCTTATTATTACACAATAGATGAGAAAGGAAACGAACTCTATAAATATTGGAATTATTATAAAACTGTTCATGGTAATGCTGCGTTTAACCTGAGCTATAATGCTTTTTTGTATAATACCAATATGGTGGTAACAGATCCGTTATTGTACGACATCGAACGATATAATTTTTTCAGGATAGAAGGACATATTGGTCTTAATTACCAATCGGCACTGCAGAATATTTTGCAACAGCGTAAAAATTATAACCTACCGTTCGATGTAGTCGCCATCTCTGCCGACCAGTTACCCGCCGGCACCGGTATTTTACCGCAATGCAATATGCAGGACCTTGACACTGATTTTAAACTTATCATAAGTGAATTCTCCTGTTTGGTACATACCCCTTTTTGCTTTGTTACTAAACTGGCATTTCCACCGGCGAATAAACTGGCAGCTGCAAAACCTGCTGCCGATGCAACCCAAACTTTCAGCCAGTTTAAAATGCAGGCTGCTGAAAAGATAAATGTTACACAGGCGGTATTGCAACTGAGTTATAAGAAAGGCGATTTCATGCGTCGGTATTGCGCGCCAAAAGATGGGACGATAGGGGGTGTTTATCTTAATTCATTAAGTAACACAGGGGTTTTTACGAACCCTGTTAAACTGAGTAATACCAACGCCGGCTTTAGTTCCTACTATTACCTCTTTGAATTCGTAGACGCTGTTGAATCGTTGATGCAGATATTGGTCCCTTCAACACTTGCTACACTTGACGTGCAAACTTTTTTAACGGTTTACAAACGGTTTACAAATATTGCCGGCCTTACTATTTTCACTATAAGTCAGCTGGTAAACGATTCAATTGGTAATACAGAAAACCCGATAGCCATACTCTTTAAAGAAATAGAGATGGATATTTTAGCTGATGAGTTCGCCATGCCGCTGTTTTCCTGTACAGATGAGCGCTTGCAAACACTGATGGATGAATACAAACGGCGGTTACAGCTGTATGAGTTGCAACGCAGCTTCTTTTATTATTACAATAAGCACTCAGGGTTAGAACATAAAGCAGGCGTACCCAGGGGTGGAACTTTTGTGCTGGTATATCACCCGTCTTCTCTTCAATTTCAGCGCTCCTTTGCAATAGCTGAGACTATAATGAGTCCGGTTCTGCTGGATACGGGCATCAGCCAGGTTGAGTCTTCTTTAACTGATGCCAAGCTTTTCCTGGAAAAGAAACCGCAGATCACGCCTATAAAAAATACATCCAAAAATTCATTGAAAGACGTAAAAGCAAAGGCAGTTAAAAGTGGTGCAAAAACAGCTGAAAACAAGTCGGCTGAAGCTTCGCAATCAGGTGTCGCAGCAGATCAGCCATTAGAATCTGCTATAAACAATATCACTTCCTTAACTACAGAGGCGCTGGCAGGCACCACTGTTTTATTTGAAACCGCCACTGTCAGTGAACAAAAATATCTGGATCAGAACACCGTTACCCTGATAAGAAATATGGCAAATAATTTATCAGGGGTAACCGCCGAAAATAAAAAGACAATTTTAGATTTTCTTTTGAAGGCCCAGGTGCAGTTTGCACCCACAAAATATAGTGTGGCTGACAACGTGGTGATTGCAGATTTTTATGTGCCTTACCTGTGTTGCTCAGATTGCGCACCTGTAGCTTATGTATTACCAGACATTACTCCGCCAAAGACCACCGTATTTGATATCACACCAAAGGAGTTTTTGTTTGATGATGCGCACAACTATGCCTTCACCGCAACTCCGCCCGTAACGGGTAAGGGTGTTCAGCAGGTGCCCTTTACTGACCCTGCTGTTGCTAATCCGGGCAACCTTAATCTGATGACGGATGCCGCTAATATATTGTACCTCCATCCTGCGATGCCTGAACTCGACAAAACAACCAAGGCAACAATAACATATAAGACGATACCGGTAGAGCTAACTATTTTAAAGCCGGATGCTGCATTTACGATCAGCCTGCTTCAGGGTGCTGCCGGGCAAAAGCAATTGAAGGTTGAAGCTGCTAACAAAGATGCCGGTAATTATATTTGGTCAGTAAATGGTGAAGAAACAATATTTAAAAATGACCCTGCAAAGCCGGGGACGCCTGACCCCGTTGACCTTGATAATATTATAAAGCAATTAAATGCAGAAACCTGGAACATTTCCCTTACTATTTCATATACGAGGAATAATGTTACTTCAGAAGCTGTGCAAAGTCAGCAATATTCCGTGGAAGCCTGCGTTGATTTTGACACCATCAAGGTTAATACAGAATACGGTCAAAATAGTAACCCGGTAATAAAGCCTGGTGATAAATTATTTACAACTGCCGATAAAATAATTGTAAGCATATTAAATCTCAGACAGGTTACAGGTGCTGTAACATTCGGACTTGCCAGGGTTGTTGCTGCTTCGCCTGCCTTTGGTACACTGCAATTTTTATCACTTAAAAGTGTGAATATCGGGTTCGACTATAGTGGAATAGGCTTTGTTCCGAGTGTGGTGGAAATTAAATACTTGTCACAGGGGGGCGCTGTAAATTTTTCTGTAAATGGTAATGATGTGATGTTTCAAAGCATTAAAGAATTCCCTGCTCAGATAAAGGATATAAAAATATCAGTCACGCCTGATCAGCCGGCAAATATCAATAAAGGAAAAATAACCCTGAGTGGTCCTGTAACAAAATTTAGTATCGGCGGACAGGAGTTTGCAATTGATACGGTATGTGCTAAAGTATAACATCATTGAAATGGTGAAGATAAATTCTCTCATACATAAAATAACGGTTATGAAATACCTGCTTATCCTGATTTCTATAATGATTGCCTGTAACTCCCAGGCACAAACGCGGAAAAAATTTAATGTCGGAGATTCTGCATTTTGCGGTGTTATATTTTGGGTGGAGAAGACTGATACTTCTGGTGGGCAACGCGCTTTAGTATGCTCTGTTAAAGACCAGTCAGCTGCTACTACCTGGAACAACGGCAGTTTCGTAGTTACCTCCGCAACGAATGATATATTATTCGACAGGCTCAATTCGGAAAAAATTATTCAATCGCAGGGAAACGGAAAATATGCTGCGATACTGTGTAGGGATATGCCTGCTAATGATGGCTTGTGTAATATAACTGATACATTATGGTATCTTCCTTCATTGGCGGAATTGAAATTAATATACCAGGTTCTTGACAGTACGAAGAGAATGACCTTCGTAAAGGAAGGCTATTGGAGTTCTATAGAAAAAAATACCAGATCCACCGGTAAAAAAACAACAGAAAGAAAAGCATGGATCGTAGATTTTTTCAGTGGTAAAAGTTTCGCGGTGTTGAAGTCGAACAAATATCATATCCGGGCAATAAGAGAAATAAGGAATTAACAGTCAGGCGCTTAAATTATGAATGATGTTCTATTCTGCAATAAAATAAACGATCGTTATATTGCCTAACCATATCATACTCAGGCAGCAGGTTGTTTTGAATCTTTCAATGCAACAGGATGCCTGTGCTGTTCAAAATGCAGTAAGCGCATTATTTAAAAAAGAGATACCTGAAATAATTGAGAAAGTTTTAGATGAGATCGTTCCGGGTAAAGAGATTATTCGCATTGATTTGTTGCAACTCGATCTTGGTGTAACTGACGTGCAAAATTTTCAACAGTCTTTTAAAGAAAGGTTTGAAGAGGAGATTAGAAAAGCAATTGAGAACGAAAAAAATCAAACAGCAGGAAGCAGTAACAATTCGATCCTTCCTCAGGCACAATCCTTTAGGGAGGCACTTGCTTATTTTTTAGAAAATGGCACCAGGGCCTGGTATAGCACGGCAAAAAATTTACGTGATTGGGAGAGGGAAATGCTTCAGCATTTTGAGGAACAGGACTGGAAGGCAATAACAATGTGGTTGAAGGAAAACAATGCGAGCCCAGTGATTGTAAAAAGACTGGCAGCGCAGTTTTCAGATATTTTTTTGAAGAAATTATTAGCTGCAGTACCAACTGAAATTTACGTTGCAGGGATTGATTTATACGTGGATCTTTTTTCAGCGTTTAATCAGTTGCCATTGCTAAGAAGATCAGGTCTCAGAGAAATAATATGGGTTAATTGTTTTGCCACTTTTATAAATAGTACTCCCGTCTTAAATCAGCATCAAAAAATTAACCGGTTGTTTTCGCTGGTACAATCAATCGCAACTCAATCAGGAGTCTCTGTGAAGGAAAGTAGGAAGCTTAAGTATTTGACTTTTCCAGGAAATAATCTTTTAGCCATTGCTATAAAAAAATTGGTTGAAAGTATAAGTCATGAGTCAGGTAAACTGGAATCCTTTGAAGAAGCTAACGATGTGTATAGTACCCAACACTTTACCGGGAATATTGAATACCCAAAAGAAGAAGATAGTCACACAGGTAACAAAGAGATTAAAACAAAGGCCATTAAGTATAGTAATGAATCTATGCCCGGCGTGGAGTATGTACACTGCAGTGGGGTTGTGTTGCTTCATCCATTCCTTGAGATGTATTTTGATGAATTAAAATTACTCAACAGCAGAAAATTTATAAGTCGGGATGCCTGTCGCAAAGCAGTCTTACTATTACATTTTCTTACCACCGGTGCAACCGAAGTCGCAGAGTTCGATTTGACATTGCAGAAAATAGTTTGTAATTTATCAGCTGAGGAAACCCTGCCTGATAAATTAACGTTGACTGAAACGGAAAGGTTGGAGTCGGAAAATTTACTGCAATCTGTTATTGACCATTGGCCACCATTAAACAGGACTTCTGTTGAAGGTTTACGAAATACATTTCTTCAGCGCGAAGGCATATTATCATTCAAAGAAAATGGCTGGCTGCTTACAATTGAGCAAACGACGATAGATATTTTACTGGATAAGTTGCCCTGGGGTTTTTCTACCATTCGTTTACCATGGATGGACAACATACTGAGTGTTGATTGGTGTTAAAAATTTTAAATTTTGCACAATGTTTACTACAGCTTCAAAAAAATATCAGGAAGTGTCACCAGCTATCCTCAATAAAAGAACTTCTTTTTTCAATCCGGGTATTCAGTGTAAATTAATTGTCAGTCAGCCAGACGATGTCTATGAAAGAGAAGCAGACGCCATGGCCGATAAGGTGATGGGAATGGCTGATGCTACTAACTTCTTTTTCAAGCCAGCCGATGCTTCTGTTCAGCGAAAATGCCAACACTGTGAGGAGGAGCCAAAGGAACTGCATCGTAAAGAGAAAAGCAACGATGACGTTCGCGCAGGATTTGAGCTCGATAATTATGTCGGCTCCTTATCAGGTAACGGGCAATATTTATCTCATGAAGCCAGGAGTTTTTTCGAGCCACGTTTTGGTCAGGACTTTAGCAGTGTAAGAGTGCATAATGATTCAGATGCGGCGAGGTCTGCACAATCAATAAATGCATTGGCCTATACATCCGGTGATAATATTGTATTTAACCATGGGCAATATGCTCCCGGTACGGACAATGGAAAAAAATTACTGGGGCATGAGTTAACACATGTGCTGCAGCAACAGTCGGCCGTTTATTCAAACAAAATTCAACGTCGCCCTGCTCCTTACATCAAAAAAGTTACGGTGCATTTAGCGCCTCCGCAAACTGCCGATTTGGAATGGGAAGGAACGCCGCCCGCAGAAGCAACGGGAAGCGATCATTTTACTGTTTCAACAGGCAAGGGATACAGCAACCCGGGAGACCCGGCCGGAACCTGTACCCGGTCGTGTTGCAGTAATGCAGATACGCAATGTGCTCCGCCATATAATCAGCCGGGCAGGGTAGGTGCGTGTTGCACTTATCATGGTGATAATTTCTGGACTGGCACATCACTCGATGAACACAACGGATGGAAGTGGTGGACACCGGTTCAGCCTTATTACGGCAGCAGAGGCATAGCGCTTCATCAACATTCTACTGTTACCGGGCAACCAATAGGCCATGGTTGCGTGCGTATGGATGAAGCAAATGCCAAAAGAATCCACGATTTCTCAAATGGCCAGCGAACAAATGTTACCATAGAAGGCCGGGCCGCTCCTGTGGAATGTGACGCAGGAGAAAGATGCAGTGCAGGCTCACCAGGGTCACCCGCTACCGGACTAACAGAATCTTCACCTGATGATGCTTTGTTTGCAGCCGGAAATAATGAGACGCAACCAGCTGTTGAAGGTCTGGAAGGATTGCTGTCATAAATTGAAATGCTGCGGCTAAGAGTGACAACAAATCAGAACATACATATTGCCATACTGGAAACTGCCGTTAAATTCTTTACCTGACGATGATCTTTATAATTTACAAGACAATTGAAGAATTATCTCAAAACATGCCCCGGTACAACCGCTGAATGTCTAATAATGCAAAAAATTTCTTCCATATTAAATTGCTGTGATAACCAGAAATCTTTAGCTGCAAAGTTTACTCAAACCGGCCCATCGTCATTTTTTCAACCTGTTATCCAACCAAAGCTCACTATTAGTGAGCCAGGTGATATTTATGAGCAGGAAGCAGATGCTATGGCAGATAAAGTAATGAGAATGTATGATACTTCTGCAGGAGAACAGTTATTCTTCAAGCCTGCTGATTTTACTATTCAGCAGAAATGTGCACATTGTAACGAAGAGGAAAAGCTGCAACTGCAACGTAAGGAAGCAAATGATTTAGAATCGGCAGGAGGGATAGAATTGGATAATTATATAGGCGGACTGTCAGGCAAGGGGCAGTCTTTATTAAAAGAAGCTCAGCATTTTTTCGAGCCAAGGTTTGGATATAACTTTAGTAATGTAAAAATACATACCGATACAACAGCGGCTGAATCAGCACAATCGATGAATGCGCTGGCTTACACTTCGGGAAGTAATATTGTGTTTAACAATGGTCAATATAATCCTCACACCGGTAGTGGTAGGAGACTGCTGGGGCATGAGCTCACACATGTGGTGCAACAGTCAGATTACAATGTGATACGGAGAACTCCTCTAATTGAAGGAGATACAATTCATGACCCTTTGATGGATGAATTTAGCAGGGATACGGGCATCACTCGTGATTCGGTGTCTATACACGACCCTCTTTACGAGGCATGGTTGTTAAGAAATTCTTTTCCCGCAACACATGGCGCAGATCAACGACGAATGACGGGTGCAACAGCAGCGGTACCCGATGCGAATCTTGCAACGGAATTTGGCTACGAGCTTGATCCGGGGAGTCGCCCTGCACCTGTTAGACCATCTCCAACTTCATTACCAGGCGCACCGCCGCCACCACCGCCTGCACGAATACCCTGGGATGGCAGTTCCGGCGGTGGTGCTTCTGCGGCGCGAACCGCCATGCAGGCGGAATTATTTGCCGCCTACGATGCATATATTACTTATTTCAGGCCTGCAACAACCGTCGGTTTAGTTAGGCCACGTGTACCTTATACTGCTACGGCCGCAGCAACTATCGGCGCAGCTGCGCCAACTGGGGTACTTGATATCGCTAACCAGGCCAGAGGTGTATTGGAAGCCCGTTATGCTGTTTCCATGGATCAATCGGCAACAAGTGCCGGCCAGTTAAGAGCACGAGCTCCCCTTCAAGCCCCGGTACTGGGATCTGCAAGCACTATCCCCAACGTATTCGATGCCTCCAGTGAAGCCGATCGCAGCGCACTTACCAATTCACCCGATCTCGCTCCGGGGGTGTCCTGGTGGCTGTTTGAAAATGACAGTCCGGGCGCAGCAGGTGCAGCCGGCACCCGGCGTTTTGCGACAGAAATCCTTGCCGCCCACCACTATTCCTCTCAGGATGATACTAATGGAAGCTTTCGCTGGCAGGTAGCAAACGCTTATGCGGCAGCTTCTACGCTCGCCCCAAACAATCGGCGGCAACTGATAGATTACAGGATAACAGGGTGGAATGAGGCAGATCCAACGGGAAGCGGAAAGGGATTTACATTACTCTCTTCGTTTGATCCGGGCACCAATGCCAGCCGGGCTGAACTTGTTCAGCGTTGGCAAATTTTTAAGACAGCCACTCATGAAAGTCTCCATCTCCGCACACATCCTGCATTTGAATCCGCAGAGCAGGGGCGGGGAACGATGAAAGAAGGATTTACAGAGATGTTTGCTATCTCCACTTTGAACACGGATGTTTTTCCCCGCATACGATCGGGAAGTCTTGAAGGATTGCGACAAACGGTCGAAGGCAGTCTTTCTCCTGCTGTACCAGACCAAACCATTGTTGTTGATAGCGTTACCCCGGTTCAATACGCCGCACACCGCGCGCAGGCTGAACGAATCCGTGATGGTGGCACACCTGCAGGCGGCGTTTCACATCCGGGCATTGGTGAAGCAGGTGTCAGGGCAGCATTTTTTCAGGGGCATGTAGAATATTTGGGACTTTCTCCAGCCGGTTCACAACTCGCAACCTTAACTACCGCGGGCGCGTCCCCTTTAATTAATATTCCCGGAGCAATTACCGGTCTTGATGATTTGGCGCGAAGAACCGGTGTACAACGATTGACTATAGAAAACGATAATCCAGGTATTACAGACGCACTTCCAACAACGGCAATACTGGCGGGCTGCCGCGAACACCTGGCGGTAGGCGGCGAATCAAGAGCAAACATCGCAGCGCAGAACGGTGTGTCGGAAGCTGACCTGGTTCAGGCAAATCCTGGTATATCAAGAGATTTATTAAATCGATGGTCGGTGACAGCCGGCCAAAGAATATTAATACCTGTTCATTAAAGATGTACCTCACATGTTACCATTGACAATGTTTTTCTGAATTTGCGAAAGGGAAACAACGGCTGATTTGATACTTTTAATAAACGGGCAATTATTTTCAGTTTAAATAAACCCTGTAAAAATTAAATTAGACATAAAGTTTAGAAACGTGAAGCAAGTAATAAATCCTGTAACGAAGAAATCTATAAATCAAAAATCAAATGGTTTTGCTTCTTTCCCGGGCAGACAGGAGCCGTTTTTTAAACCATGCCTGCAGCCGAAATCCGGTATTGGTCTTCGTCATGATATGAAAGAGCAGCAAGCTGATGCTATGACCGGTAAAGTGATGGGAATGCACAGTGCAAAGGGTGACAATTCATCTGCTAACAAAAACAGTCTGCCCATTCAAAGGAAATGTGCAGGTTGTAAGGACGAGGACAAGCAGCAATTGCAGCGCAAAGAATTAACTGACAATTCTCCAGCGGGGGATCAGGGATTGGGCAATTACATAAAGCAACTAAATGGCGGCGGTCAGCCTTTATCAAAAGAGGTGAAGAGCTTTTTTAAGCCCAGGTTTGGCTGTGATTTTAGTAACGTTAAAGTGCACTCAGATACTGTAGCCGCCAAATCAGCTCAGGCCATTAATGCCATAGCATATACTTCCGGAAGTAATATCGTATTTAACAATGACCAATTTTCCCCTGATACGGATAGCGGAAAGAAATTGCTGGCTCACGAGCTCACACATGTATTACAACAAAATAATGATCATGACTACCGGATTCAAAGAAGTTGCAGCGACCAAAATTTCTGCAGGCCTTATCCCACACACGCGGACGCTGTCTCTGCAGAATGGTGGTTACAGAATACCCACATGGTAGCAGAAGGGTATGCCACTTACGGTCCGGAAGTTGAAGATCTATATGATAGATTTTTAAGGAGAAGTCCAGGCGATAGTCTGGCCCCGGTTATTTTTAACAATGATGGCAGTTATGTAGTTCGTTCGTTCAAAGGATCAGGTGATACAAAAGATGATATGGATACGGTAATTGACCTGGTAGGAAACAGGTTAAGAAGCGCTCCGAGTGGTTCATTAAGAGATAACACTCCCACCACGATGTCGCTCGCAAATTTCTTATCTGCTACAGAAATGGACAACAGGCCCATCAATTACAGTAATCCTTTTTCTGTCGCTGGTCACATAGCGGGCGGCATAGGTAGTAGTGATGCGGGTGACGATTACAGGAAGATAACGTATGCGAATGTTACGCTTGAAAGAGTGCCCGTGATAGGATCAACAGGATATGTGCTGGTTGAGCTTTTCCCACATTACGAAGTTTTCGATGCCATAGATTTTTGCCCGGGAGATTGTGGTTCTTATCAGGAGCAGGTAATAACCATTCCTATGAGCAGACTGGAAGCAAGTGGCGAGGCTTACGATGTTCCTTTCAAAATTATTTTTACACCGGACTCCAGGTCAAAAAGATTTTGGTTTTAAATGAAGCGCTGTTCTTATCCAGGAATCATTACGGCTGTCGCGAAGAAAATATTAGTATTTCTAATCAACATAAAATGTACATCATTAATTAAATAAAATCTATAACTCTTAGCTGCGTCAGTATTGTTTACCTCATCATCATATCAAACAAAACAGAAAAAAATCAGGGCAGGTAGCCACGCTCCCTTATTTTTTCAGCCTAAGTTAATCGTCAATCAACCCCGTAATATTTATGAGAAAAAGTCGAATGCAATAGCAGATGAGGTGAAGCATCAACATTATCATTCCGGACTTGAAAATTTATTTTTCAGTCCGGCTGATTTAGCTGCACAACGGAAGTGTTCCCATCGTGTAGCTGAAGAACAACATAAAGTGCAGCTAAAAGAAAACACTGCTACAACTACCATCAATCCATCAACAGAAAAAAATTTCAGTTCTCTTTCCGGAGGAAGACCTCTAAACGAAAATGAACGAAACTTTTTTGAACCCAGGATGGGTTATGATTTTAGTAAGGTTCGTTTGCATACCGATAATGATGCCGTTCATTCTGCAAAAGATATTAATGCGCTGGCATATACATACGGCAATAATATTGTGTTTGATGAGAATCAGTTTTCACTTGGCAACAACGATGGACAGAAATTGCTTATGCATGAATTAGTGCACACCGTACAGCAATCTTCATTGCCAGAAGCAATGGTTCAGCGCAAGAGTATTAACTATAACATTCATGATCAACTGCTGGATAACTACAGTGATTATTCCGGTCAACCTCGCGATACCGTTACGCAGCATGATCCGGGTTATGAGCAGTGGTTACAAATGACACGTGAACTTACCGTTAAATTGCAAGTGCTTATAGATGATGCCACCTGGCCGAACATACGCAAACGGGTTTATCCATTAGAATCTGCTGCAGGCATTCAACGTGCGAAAGATAGGCATGCCGGTTCACTTCCCGACCTTTCAGGTCTTGGACGTTTAACATCGCTTGATCGTTTTGCTGCTTCAGTCAAAAGTATACAAAGTCGATGGGCAACCTTACCTACACCAGATGCTAAAGCAAGTGCCATTGGTAAAGCAGCCGATGACGAATTAGTAGCTGCTGCTGTTCCGCCATTTAGGATTGTAAACAAAGAGCCGATGGCATTCAAAGGTTATTTTTCGGGTACAGAGTGGAGGTTCGCTATTAGCGAGCAGTTGGTTCAAGGCGAGGTATTAACCACTACCGATGCGGCAGAAGTGGCAAATACCGCATTTCATGAAAGCCGGCATGCAGAACAACAATTTCTTGCAGCTCGATATTCCGCTGACGTCAACAACCTTGATGAAGCAGCTTTATCAGTTGAGCAACAGATTCCCAAAGCTATTGCCGCTATCGCCGTTACAAAGAAATTTGACTCAGGAACAAATGCTGCTGCAAAAAACATGGGCCGACAGATGTACCAGGCAACGGTAACAGACAGGACTAAAAATCAATTTATAAGCAATAATGACGGATGGGATGATATGGCAGACCGGCGCAAAGAAGCACTGTCAGCCTTACAACTGTTAAATACCGGAGCTACTTCCAAAACTATTGGCGAAGCCAATGCAGCTTTTGAAGCACTGAAGTCTCAGATTATTGTGGTGGAAAAAAAGTATGCCTTGTATCGTAGAATTCCTTACGAGGCAGACGCGCATGAAGTTGGGGATGCTGCTGAACAGGCATTCCTGGGTTGGCCCGCGGCAGCAATTCCTACACCTTAACTATCAACAATATGAAATGTTTGAATTGATTAGTGACCTGGTAACACTTATGTCTAAAGATTCGCTCCGGGTTGATGAAGTAGTTGCCGCAGTGGGAACAGTTGTGAGCAACCCGCCGACTCCTGTGCCTATTGAAATAAAACCTTACTCACTTCATATTCGATCCGCGTGGCTCGCCCGTGATCCTGAGTCCGGACTTCCATACGTACTTTCATTAAAGCTCGCCAGGCAAACAAAAATAACAGCTGGTGAGTTGAAGGCACTGCTCGGTGATTTCAGTCCGGTTGCAACTGACCGGGGAAGGCAACCCCAGATAATTTTCCATTTAAAAAGGAAAACAATTTCAACAACTATTGCGGTTGTTGCTGATCTTGATAAAGGATCAGGATCTATTGAAGACACTCGAATTTCAGAGATCAGATTCAGAAGAGACCATTGAACATTTACCAATTAATACAATATCAGATAATATTGAAACGGGTATTTGAAGACAATACGATCGGTTTAAAAAATTAAACCAGTGATACATTTTCATATTCTTCCCGGGAAGAAACCTGATAACCCGTTGTTGCTTTATAATGTATTGTACATTCACTTTAATATTTAACCAACGTGCAAAATTATCTTCACAATATTACACTCTCACTGGATTTTTTACGCGAAGTGGTAAATCGAAGACTCAAAAGTTTTTTTTGTACGGACGGTTCAGTAAAATTTGAATACCCTGAATTGCACATGTTTGAAAATGACGCTCCCCTGAATCATTTTCTATTGCAGTACCAACTAAATATAGAAGAGTTTACAATATTAATGATCGCGTTAATACCTCACTTGCACCCAAATTTTTTCGAAGGTATCATACAAGCTTACCTGCCGAATGGCGGAGACTTTGCTGAAATGGGCGGTATAAAAATAAATAATTACAGGGGTATGTTGCCCACCGGCGAAACGGTTCAATTTATTCTCGTCGGCAATGATTTACAACAGCGCATTGAAGTGCAGCGTTTACTTATGGAGGGTAGACTGGTAAAAGAAAACATACTCTCACTGGAACAGGTGAAAGAAGGTGAACCTGGTATGAGCGGCCGTCTCATTATGCTTCAGGAGATAATTGACAAAATTTTATTTGGTAAAGAAAAGGATATTAATTTTAGTCTGGACTTCCCCGCAAAAAAAATTAATACACAAATGACCTGGGACGACCTGGTGTTAAATGATTACACCCTTAACCAGATCAATGATATTTTGATCTGGGTCAAACATAATCCTACCCTTTTGGAGGACGAAATATTTAAAAGGAAATTGAAATCGGGATACCGGGTATTATTTTACGGGCCATCCGGTACAGGTAAAACTTTAACGGCTTCCTTAATGAGCAAACAATTAGATAAGGATATTTACAGAATCGATCTTTCGCAGGTAGTATCAAAGTATATTGGTGAAACGGAAAAAAACCTTGAGAGAGTTTTTAAGAAAGCGGAGAACAAAGACTGGATATTATTTTTTGATGAAGCCGATGCTATTTTTGGTAAGCGTACAAATGTGCAGAGCTCAAACGATCGGTACGCTAACCAGGAAGTCTCTTATCTTTTGCAAAGGATAGAAGATTACCCTGGTTTGATTATACTTGCTTCTAATTTAAAGAGCAACATGGATGACGCCTTTCTTCGCAGGTTTCAAAGTATCATCCATTTCCCCGTTCCAAATTCAAGTGAAAGATTAAAACTCTGGCGAAAAACATTGCCTCTCAGGTATAAACCGGAGCCTGCTTTAAATCTGCAGGAGCTTGCCGAAAAATACGAACTTAATGGTGCGGCAATACTAAATGTAGTTCACTATGCTTCGCTTAAATCCATTTCCAGAAATGATGAGTTTCTCAGATTTTCAGATTTTATTGAGGCCATACGTAAAGAATTCAGAAAAGAAGAACGTTCTATTAATTGACTGCTGATAATCATTTACGCTAACTTTTCTAAACACACTACCATAACATTTTTCCCTGGTAATAGTCAAGCACCTTTATCCTTACCAGATAATCATACCTGGCTATGATAAAATTTGTATTCGCCAAATCCATTTTGTTTTTTGCAATCAAATAGTCTACCTGTGTAGAAGCGCCTGCATTAAACTTTACTTCAGCTGTATGGAATAATGCTGAATAGTCAGCAACCTGTACCAGCAACTTCTGATATCTGTCATAAGCCGCAGTCATATTAAAATAAGCCTGCTCCACCGATTGCCTTAATTGAATAGTGGTCGTTTCTTCAACATAGGCAGCGTTCTGCAATACCGTTTTCGCGAGCCCCGCCTGGTATCTAGCGCGGAATCCATTTAAGAGCGGAATGGATAATCCAATACTTACTGAAGTGCTGTAGTTATTATTAAACTGGTTGAAGTAATTTATTTTTTCAGCATTAAAATTTCGCTGACTGGTATATACCGGCACTTTACTGCCTGCCAGTTCAATATAATCACCGGAGGTAACCTGTGTTGTATTCAGCAGAATATCTTTTCTTGCGGCGCTTGAATAGTTAGTAAACAGATTGCCATAAAATCCTACCGTCGGGTAGTATAAACTCCGTGCAACGCTCACCGCTTTCTCCGCACTTCGCCTGCGAAGGGTAGCGCCTTTTACAATAGATAATTGTTTCAAAGCCACCTGATAAATTTCATCAGGACTGGCTGCATAAGCAGTAAATTGTTCCGCTGAAATTTCTTCTACCTGCAGGTTTTTATTGTAGGGTATATTCATGTATTGTACCAGCATCAGTTTCGCCGCGTTAAGAGTATTTTGTATATTGATGATAGACAGCTGGTCATTTGACAGCTGACCTTTCAGGTCATAAAGATCTGATGGAGAAATTGCGCCATCCTCGTTGAGTATCTCCAGTCTTGCTACCTGGGCACTTGTAACCTGTTCTTGTTTTTTTGCCTGCCGAAGCTGATCTTCATTATTGAGTATCTGAACATAAGCCATTATCACGTTAAGGGTGATGTTATCTTTAACCTGTTGCAGTTCCATTTTACTTGCTTCATATCCCAGTTCGCGTTGTTTGATGGTATTGCGAATGCGTACTCCGTTAAATACAGTTACGCCTGCATTCAGATTAAAGTTAGCCGTATTAACCTGCTGATTAATATAGCCGTTGGTGAAGGGATCGATGCTTCTGCCCTGGCTGGTTCCATTGTTTAAATTTGCTGACAGATCGGGTAGTACACCTGCCTTTGATTGTTTAAGATAATAATGTTCCGTCTCCCGCTGAAGGTCACTTTGTTTTACCTGCAGGTTATTCGATATTGCCGTTTCCACACTTTGCCTTAGTGTAAGTTTTTCCTCCTGTGCCATTGCGATAACAGAAAGCATTAAAAGGGCGGCACTGATAAGCACTCGTTTCATAATAAGTAGATCGAATTTTATATTGATCATTGGTGATGGTAACGCACCCGTGTATACGCTAATTATCTGTGTTTACATGTAAGCATATACCCGGGTGTATCAGGCAATATCTATTCTTCCATCAAGCAGGTGTATGATCCTGTTTCCGTAAGCGGCATTTTTTTCCGAATGAGTTACCTGTATAATGGCAACACCGTCTTTGTTGAGTTCTTTAAACAAGCCCATAATTTCTTCACCTTGCTTTGAGTTAAGGTTGCCGGTGGGTTCGTCTGCCAGCAATAGCTTCGGCTTAGCGATCAGTGCCCTCGCAATGCCCACCAGTTGCTGCTGGCCACCGGATAGCTGTGAAGGAAAGAGATCTTTCTTTCCAACAATCTGAAACCTGTCCAGCATATCGGCTACCATTGATTTTCTTTCCGATCCTTTTATGTCCTGGTAAATAAGTGGTGTCTCGATATTTTCGTAAACTGTCAATTCATCTATCAGGTGATAAGCCTGGAAAACGAAGCCGATGTATCGTTTATAAAGGGCGGAGCGGTGTTTTTCTTTTAATGATTGTACGGCTTGTCCCATAAATAAATATTCTCCTTCCGAAGGTTCATCAAGCATTCCTATCAGGTTTAGGAAGGTTGATTTACCGGAACCCGATGGACCCATAATGGAAACAAATTCACCTTCCGCTACCTGCAGGTTGATATCTTTCAAAATAAAATTCCGGTTGCTGCCTGTATTATACCACTTGGAAATATGTTGTAAGTTGAGCATGAGAAAGTTTAAATTTTAGTTTTTATGACTTTTAGTTAATGATTAAAAGATTATCATAATTGTAAGACCAAAATTAAGTTGGTTCGATGGTGACAAATATTTATTCTGTCCTTAGATTTTTCACAGGATTTTCGGCTGCTGTTTTGAAAGCCTGCAAACCTACCGTTAGAAAAGCCATCAATAAGGCGCCTGCTCCCGAAACTGCGAATATCCACCAACTCAATTCCACCCGGTAAACAAAGTCTTGTAACCAGGCGTGAGATACCCACCAGGCAATAGGTGTAGCAATAACAAATGCTATAAGAACAAGCAGTAAAAAATCTTTTGATAACAGGTATATAAGGTGTTGAACAGAAGCTCCCAACACTTTTCTTATACCTATTTCTTTTGTACGTTGTTCAACAGTAAATACCGCTAATCCAAACAGACCCAAACAAGCTATAAAAATTGCCAGGCCGGTAAATAACAAAAACAGGTTTCCTTTACGCTCGTCTTCTTTATACTGACCGGCAAAATTTTGATCAAGGAAATAATATCGGAACGGGGAGCTGTTATCAAACTGCTTAATTATTTTTTGTATGTGAGCAAGTGTGGCAGATACATTATCCGATTTAAGTTTGATGAAAAGATTATCAGCATCCTGTCTGGAAGCCATGGATAATATTAGTGGTTCTATGTTCTTATGCAAGGAAGCGATATGAAAATCTTTTACCACGCCTATCACTATTGCTTCTACGGTAGCATTGTTCTCCCCGGTAAAATACCACACCCGTTTACCGATGGCTTTTTTCCAGCCGGCACTCTTTACAAGTGTTTCATTTACCAGTACAGATTTTGTAGAATCAGCTGCGATAGAAGAAGAAAAGTTCCTGCCTTCAAGCAAAGAGATTTTCATTACCCGGAGGTAATCTGCGTCTATTCCGAGAAAGTTACCGGTACTGGTATGGTCCGGTTTCTGACCGTCTTTTTCCAAAAAAAATCCTTGTCCGGAAATATTATCATTGCCTAATGGAAGGGTAGTGGATGTACTGCCTGTAATGCCGGGGTATTGCATGAGAAGCGTTTTAAAAGCCTGCAGGTTTTTTGTACGCAGATCGTAGCCCACTCTTATCCCGACAACCTGGTCTTTATTAAAACCAAGATCCGTTGTTGTGGCGAAACCGATCTGCTTATATGTGATCCATGTAAATATTATCAGCGTAGTAGAAATGGTAAATTGGAAAACAACCAGTGACCTTTTGAAAAAAGTATTAGAGGGATTTTTACTGAAGACGCCCTTTAATACTATGATTGGTTTGAACCTTGATAAGAAGATAGCTGGATAAGCGCCACTCAATAAACCAACTGCTGAAGCTATCGCTATCATAAGAAGGGTAACAAACAA
>Ga0123338_10000493_pt1 | contig 40223 bp, 52 predicted proteins | sample grotaG_FD_89793 | JGI IMG/M metagenome (GOLD analysis project Ga0123338, IMG submission 89793) | Glacier valley bacterial and archeal communities from Borup Fiord, Nunavut, Canada, to study Microbial Dark Matter (Phase II) -... | ecosystem: Environmental > Aquatic > Freshwater > Ice > Glacier ...
GAGCTCGACCGGGCGAATGTCTTCGACATCGATCTGCTCGCCCGGCGCCTCGTCGAGGTCACCCGATGGATGCGCACGCAACCCGAGGTCGACGGCCTGCTTGTCGGCTACTTCGGAGCGAGCACCGGGGCCGCTGCTGCGCTCTCGGCCGCGACCGAACCAGGGACGGATGTGGCTGCCGTCGTGTCCCGAGGTGGTCGGCCAGACCTCGCTGCCGGCCGGCTCGGCGCGGTCATCGCACCGACGCTGCTGATCGTCGGCAGTGACGACCACACCGTGCTGAGCCTCAATCGCGCTGCTCAGGCGCGGATGCATTGCGAGACGAAGCTGACGGTGGTGGCCGGGGCGACGCACCTCTTCGAAGAGCCTGGCACCCTCGCCGTGGCTGCCGAGGCGGCGCGCGACTGGTTCCTGCGGCACCTCGTTCCCGCCCCGGCGGCGCGTTGAATCCACTCAGGCCGCGGACGTCCTGGGAATCGTTGATATCGCCCGGGGCCGGCCCGTGTTCTGCTCGCTGAGGCGTTTGATCGTCAGCATCATCCTCTGCTCCATCACGAAGTGGACCAGCTCGAGGAGCAGTTGATGCCTTCGGTACCGGCTGCGCACGATCAGCCGTGTGCCACTGCCCTCGGGCTGGAGGAAGAACTGCCACACCCAGTCGGCGTTATCGCCGCGATGGAGCCGCTCCAGATCGCCGGGGGCGACGAGCACGAGCGCGCGACCCGGGCCGACGTGGGCGACGTCGTTGCACGCCCACCCGCCGTAACGGCGCGGCGGCGCTATCAGGACCTTGTCCGCCGGCGCGCGTTGCTGCCAATCCTGGCGAGCGGATCAGGCCGTTGTACAGAAAAATCATAATAAATCCGACCGGCGATGACGGCGGCGATGACGATGACGCAATCATCGCGACTCGTTCGGAGACGACGCAACTATCAGCATGGCTGGGATGATCACCGATAACGTGATCGCGTAGCACATTACGGTCGAGGCACCGCAACTTGCAGAACGGGCACTGATGCACATCAGTCTGAAACTCGGTCATGTCCTCACTGAACCACGAGCAACATCGGTGGCCTAGACACTTTCGGCGTCGCTGGAGAAGAATATGGCGCACCCGAAGGACCTGCGACGGTTCCGCCGAGGCCACCCGTGCTGTAACCGAACTCGCCAACGCCCTCACTGCCAGACGTATCAGCGTCGACGCCGCAGTGTGGTCAGCCGTGGGCGATCCGATGGAGGCGACGGGCGGAGCCGTTCACGATCGTTTCCGGCGACCCGATTGCTGTCACCGCTGGTGTCGGTACGAAAAACGCACTGTACGTGTCGAACTGCATTCGGCGGCTACAAGGTGGCCCAAGTCCGTCGAGTTCCGAATCGTACCGATCCCACTGTCCGGCGCACTGAAGCCCCTGAAGCGGGAGCTCCGCTACCGTACTGGGGAGGCCACGACTCAGGGCTGTAACAAGTGACGCACCTGGGATCGCCGTCCGGTTGCGTCGTTCGTGCCCGTCGGCACCGCCGAGGCTGTTGCTCACTCGGCATCGGCGCAACGTCGTGTACGAGCCTCGCTGACCGTCGGGGTCAAAACCAGGAGAGACAGATTGGGACTGAGGGCTCTATGCAGACTGAGTTGTTCGGGCGATCATGGGATCATGAGCAACCAGATCACGGTTGGGTACGACGGCTCTGGGTCCTCGTCGGAAGCAGTTAAGTGGGCTGCCCACGAAGCGACCGTTCGAAGTACTCGGTTGCGGATCGTGTCCTGTTACGAGATTGTCTTCCTCGCTGACGAAATGGATGGCTGGCCGACGATTGACTCGGTCACATCGCCCATGGCGGCGGTCGAGTCAAGCCTCACCGGCATCAGACAATTCATCGCCACGGCCTATCCCGGCCTCGTGATCACGACGGAGGCGTCGGCTGGTCCCGCTTCGATCGCCTTGCTGGACGGCGTGGAGCCCGACGATCTTGTCGTCGTGGGCGCGAGCAGCCACGAGGGTGCAGCAGCGTTCTGGCTGGGCAACACCCCCCGCCATGTCGTCCGGCACAGTCCGTGCCCGGTGGTGGTGGTACGAGGGGTGACAGGCCGTGGCCGCCCGGTCCGGATCGTCGTCGGTGTCGACGGGTCAGTGGCGTCGGATCGGGCTCTACGGTGGGCCGCTGACGAAGCGGACCGCAACCAGGTCGTGCTCGATGTTGTCCACGGTTGGTGGTACGAGTATCTGGCTTATGACACTTCCTCGTCGCAGGCCCGCGATCTGACTGAAATCGACGCTGCTTGCGTCCTCGATCATGCAGTCGAGTCCGCCAGGGAGTTTTGCGGGGCTGAGGTGATCGGTCATCTGGTCGAGGCCAGTCCGGCGTCGGCGCTGGTGGACAGCGTCGGCGACGGTGACCTGTTGGTCCTCGGGTCACGGGGACGAGGCGCGGTCAAGTCCGGCCTGTTCGGGTCCACCGTCAATAGTGTGTTGGAACGCTGTGTAGCGCCGGTCGTCGTCGTCCCGGCACTGCAGGTCGGCGAAGACCCCGACATCCGATTTCCGTGACGGTCGCGATGGGCGACCAACCTGTGGACCCTCAGGCTGTCGCGCAGTGCGGTTGTCGATGGGCGAGCCAGACAATGGCGTGTACCATCGACATGCTGTCTCGTTGTCTTCACAGATTCGGGATTCCGAATCCTCGGCGCTCAGTCGCCGTTGCACCACTGATCCAAAATGGTGCAAACACCGGCTGGCCGATGTGGCACCAAGGCTGCAGGCTCGTGAGCCGGCGCCAGTCAGCCCGACGGCCGCAAGATCCGGGACTTTCGACTCTTGCCTGTTCACCCGGCCGGGCGGATGATGAGCCTGTCTGGAAAAGGACGTGTTCTGATGAGCAAGAAGACCGCACTCACACCGTTTCGACAGTTGACACCTGACTGGTTCGAAGGTTTCGGATCCCGGATGTTCTGGCCGCTTTTCGGTGTTGATGACATCAAGGTGGAGGAATATCGCCAAGACGGTGACGTCGTTGTGCGCGACGAGATACCAGGCGTGGACCCCGAGAAGGACATCGAGGTGACCCTCGAGGGTGAGGTGCTGCGCATCCATGTCGAACGCAGCGAACAAAAGCAGACCGACGGCAAGGACCGCTACCGCTCCCAGTTCCGTTACGGCTCCTTCACCCGTTCGTTGCAGCTCCTCACCGGCGTGGAGGAAAGCGACCTCAAGGCCTCCTACCGCGATGGCATTCTGGAAGTGCACGTGCCGATCGACACCAGGAAAGCCGAGTCGCGCAAGATCGCGATCGCCCACTGATCGTGCTGAGCAGAAGTTGACGCACCGGCTCGCAGCCGTGAGAGCGACACGCCGGGTGAAAGGGCGTCCTCGCCCGTCGGCTCGGACGTCGTCGGTGAACTTATCTCGAAGCCTGGCGTCCCCGGTCAACGTGACAGACCATCCCGAACGGTGGCCTGCAGGACCGCTGGCCGATACTGCCGTTCTCCCAGCATGCGTTCGATCGTGTGCCGCAAAGCTACGAAACTTCAGATCGGCTGACGCCGAGCAGAGCTGAATACCAGAGGCCGTCACGACGCAGAGAGTCGTTGTCGGCAGGGAGGAGTTTGTGATGATCTTGACGTCGACACAGGAGCTGACCAGCCAGATCGACCGGGTTTGCATCCCGATGCACGGTGATGCGCATGACCATGACGATCTGCTCGACGCCGTGGGGGACCGCTCGATCGTGATGCTCGGCGAGGCGACTCACGGAACGCACGAGTTCTACACGGAGCGGGCGCGTATCACCGCACGACTCATCGACGAGCGCGGCTTTACGGCTGTGGCAGTCGAAGGTGACTGGCCGGACGCGTATCGGGTGCACCGCTACGTGACCGGGGTCTCCGAGGACAACACTGCCGAAGAATGCCTTGGTGATTTCCGGCGGTTCCCCGCGTGGATGTGGCGCAACGTCGATGTCGTGCACTTCGTCGACTGGCTCCGTGCGCACAACCAGAAGTTCGTCGCCGGAGATCGTGTGGGTTTCTACGGCCTCGACCTCTACAGCTTGCACGCATCGATCGAGGCAGTGATCCGCTACCTCGACCAGATCGATCCCGCCGCAGCCGCAAGAGCCCGAGAGCGCTACGCATGCTTCGATCGCGTCGATCGAGACGGGCAGGCCTATGGCGCACGGGCCAGGCAGCGTGGCGACGCATCGTGCGAACGCGAGGTGGTCGCCCAACTGATCGAGCTACGCGAGGCCGCAACTGCATACCTCACCCGCAACGGTTGGGTGGGGAGGGATGAGCTGTTCTTCGCACGACAGAACGCTCGGCTCGTTCGTGACGCCGAGGAGTACTATCGCGAGATGTACCGGGCCGAGGTCTCGTCGTGGAATCTCCGTGACATCCACATGGCCGAGACGATCGAAGCGCTCGTGCAACACCTCTCGAAAGGTCACCAACCAGCGAAGATCGTGGTGTGGGAACATAACTCGCACGTGGGTGATGCCCGGTCAACGGGCATGTCGCGGCGCGGCGAGTTGAATGTCGGTCAACTGATGCGTCAGCAGTACGGCGCCGAGAACGTACTCCTCGTGGGCTTCACCACGTACCACGGCACCGTGACCGCGGCGAGCAACTGGGGCGGTATCGCCGAGCGCAAGCGCGTCCGGCGTGCGTTGCCCGGCAGCGTCGAAGCGCTGTTCCACGATGTCGGTCATCAGCGCTTTTCGCTGCGGACCCGTCTGGACGAGGCATTGGCCGACAACCTGCGCGAGACGCGCCTGCACCGTGCCATCGGGGTGATCTACCGGCCCGAGACCGAGTTAGTCAGCCACTACATCGAAACCCGTGTGGCCGACCAGTTCGATGTCCTGGTGCACATCGATCACACGCGTGCGCTCGAACCGCTGGAGATCACGGCGCTGTGGGAGCAGGGCGAAGCACCGGACACCTACCCGTTCGGCATCTGACCGGCCGGCCTGTAGCTCCGGTTCCGGAAGCGTCCGGCTATCTCAGCGCGGCGATCATTCCCAATGCGTTCACTCTGCCGATCACCGCACATCCGGGATGTCTTCCATGGGGACTGTCAAGCTCTTTCGTGACATGAAGGGCTACTACCTCAACGTCGGCTCCTCAAAGGCCATCATCGAGGGCAAGATCAAGGTGCTCCAAAGCTGGCAGCGCGCGGGTTGCCCGTCTGCCCGACGCCGGTGTCCTGAACCGAATCAGGATGGTGTACGAGATGGCGATTCCACCTCCTCCATCGCCGGAGCCGCCTGATGGCGTCGAGGAGACCGTTGTGACGTAGTGCCCTGGCAACGAAACGACCGGGCTGCGCACACTCGAAGGAGCAGACGACACGGGGATCGCGAACGTCACTCCGGTACCTCGCCAGTGCGATCGTCCGGCGCAACAACGATGAGGAGTCCGATGAGTGCACAGATCACGACCGACACAGGTTCGACCGACACCGGCGACGAAGCGTCGGCCTCCGCCCATGGCGCGCCGGCTGCAGCCGCACGTGCACGGGAGCTCCTCAGCCAGACGGCGCATCACCGGCTCGACCGTCACCGCGCAGGCCAGCAGACCCCGACGAGTAACGGCCGCTCGTGATGACCCTCCTCATCGTTGTCTTCGTCGTCCTCGTACTGGCCGTCGTCGCAGCAGTCGTTCAGTGGCTACGCAAGCGTCGCAGTGGCAGGGTGCTCATCGCCTCCAGTCCAGGCACACCGCTCGACACGAAGTGGTGGCACCGATGACCCTCGCCCTGATGCGTGGCGCCGATCTGATCGGTCGGCCAGTCGTCGACGCCTCGACTGGTGAGAGGCTCGCCGAGATCAAGGACGTGGTCTTCGATGCCCGCCTCGGGACGATCACCGGGTTGACGTTGCGCAACCCCGGCCTTCTCGGTCGACGCCTGAACGACGTGCTGCCGATAGGCGCCGTCGTATCTGTCGGCACCGATGCGGTGATCGTCGAAGGGGACGAGGCACTCACGCCTGGCGATGAAGCGCCGGCCAACATGGCTGCGGCGAAGTCCGACGATGTCCTCGACGTCCAGGTGATCACCGAATCCGGCAGGAAACTCGGCGCGCTCCGAGACGTCATCATCCTCGGAGGCCCTGCGCCCCGGATCGTCGGATTCGAAGTCGGCGGTGGGCCGGTAGGCAATGGTCTCGTCCCGCTCGGGGCCCAGGCCGCCGTTTCTGGCAACGCATTGATCGTTCCCGACGAGTACGAGCAGCGCATCCGAGAGGATCTGACCGGTCTCGCTGCCGAACTCTCGCTGATGGACAGCGGCTTCGTATGACGCTGCTCTCGAAACTCATCGGCCGCGACGCCATTGCCCTGAGCAGTGCAGTCACGACCGGAACGGTCACCGGTATCGCCCTCGACGGCGACCACATCGTCAACGTCAAACTTTCCGACACGACGATCGACGCTGGCGCCGTGCGCAGTTTTGCGGGCGACGTGCTGACCTATGACGACCTGTTCGCAAACCACAGTGGTGGAGGTTCGGCAGCGACCGATCCTCGAGGCACGCGGGTGATCGATATGCACGGAGACCTCCTCGGTGTGATTGCCGATCTGACGCTGTCTGGCGCCGGCCGTGTCGAGAACATCATTCTCGACACTGGCGACACAGTTGCCGGTGAACGTCTCCGGGTGATCGGGTCATATGCCGCCATCATCACGGTCGATCTGCCGCCACCCACAGGATCACCGGTTCGCTGACCCGCATAGCCCGACGCGTCGCTCGAGCGATTGGGCGACATCGGGGCAACCACTCGAATGGAGAGCCGTGACCATGGCACAGAATGTCGAACTACCACCGTGCCTGGCGACCCTGCCAGCTGAAGACGTCGTCACGCTCTCGCCGGGCACGATGTGGCAGGTCCCATGGGAACTGCTCCTGTTCGGGCCGTTCGCCAACTGCGTGCTGCTCGACGGCGAGCACGTGAGACTGGTGACGCCGACGGCACTGGTTCGCAGTGCGGTCGTGCGCTCGTCGTCGCCCGACGAACCGTTGCATCCCGAGGACTATTCGCGGCGCTCTACAGCCCCTGCGACGACGTTGATAAACGCCGCCAAGCTGGTCATCGAAACGGGCTGGGAGATCGCATTGGTCGACGACGCCAAGCGCCGATTGATCACCCCTCGTGTCGTATTCCGAGCACTCCTGGCGATCGCCCAAGCGGATCGCGCTGCAACCGAGCCGGTCACATCTGCAGACCGCGCCCGGTCTCCGGGTGCGAGCACCGACTATCTACGATGGAGTGATCCATCGGGCAGCTCGACCGACTTCAGCGCGCATTTCACCTGACAGGCCGACCGAGGCGAGCGTCCTGCAATCGGGACGACGATCGGCGGCAACATTGTTGCTTCGCACGTCGTTCGCGAAAATTCGGTCATCGACGCCGATCATCGCGAACTTCCGAAAACCCGGTGCCACGTCGCTGACGCTCTGATCGCCGATCGCGAGAATCAATCGCTCACACACCGACTAGATACCGACCAGATGAGAAAGTCCCAAGGGTGGGGCTTGTGCGCGTTGGGTGGTGGTTGTGCTCGATCGCGACCGTCAGCGCCAGGAGTCGTTGGAGGACTCTGACGAGCGGCTGAGCTGGCCTTTCAGGGTGTCGAACACTGACTCGACGATCTGCCGGATCAGTTTCAGTTGCTTCGCGCTGCGACGTTTCGCCTCTCGTGCTAGGGGACGAGACGGGTGCGCACAGGTTTGTGGCGCAAGTGGAACGGGTACCTGTCGGGCCATGAAGGTAGCTGTCGTGATTGTCATCGTTGCCGCGATCGTTGTGTTCACCGTTGGGTTCTTGCTCATTGCGAAGCGACGCGGTGAAGCCAACAAAGAGAAGCTTCGTCGAGAGGCGAGCGACACTCGCGAGCTTGCGGCGGCCAGCCGACTCGAAGCCGACCGGCAGTCAGCGGAAGCGGAAGAACGCGCAGCACGCGCTAAGCGTGAGATGATCGCCGCCGAACAGCAGCGTCTCGCAGCGACGCAGGGTCACTCGACAGCGCAGGAGCTTCAAGCACACGCTGAGGAGATCGACCCCGACGTGCAAAAGCCCTAGCCCGTCCCAAGAGTTGGTTCTCGTCGGACTGTTGTCGCTGTATCGGGACTCGTCGACGAGATCAGGGCCTAGCCGGGCGGGTGAATCCGCGCATCGTGGACTCGTCCGGGACTGACGTTTCGAGACCGATACGACAGAACCTGCGCAACGACAACGAATCCGTCACCTGCACATGTCGCTTCACAGCGTGATGGGACAGGTTCTGAGGGGGTCTCACATGCGCGCGGTTTTTCCCCCTCTGGCTGGTGACCGCATCTGGGCCGATGCCCTCGTGCTGGTCTGTCGAAGACTGAACCTGAAACGTCGACTCCGCTCGAGCCCTCGCCTGATCAAACGCAAAATGCCCAAATGGCACGTCAAACGCGCCCGACACGCCAACTGGCCCCAACCCAACCAACCACCCGTCCCGATCATCCAACGAACCCAACTGAACGGCATTGCAAGCTCTAAACCTCGATCCACCGATTGGCCGGGCGTGAGGCAGGTCGCGTATCCACGTGAAAGATCCCTGGGTTGGGACGATGAAGGTCTCTTACATCGTCAGCATCCCAACCGCAGGAGCAACTTTCAGTGACACGGGTATCGCACGCCATCGACCGCCTTCGAAGTGTCTTTCGATGATCCGAATCTGGTCGCCAACGCGAGGCTGTTGTTGACCGCGACGCTGTCGGATCGGCTCGGTCTGGAAGCGATGATCGACGACACCGTCAAGCTCGCCGGTCGTGTCGGTGGCACTTGCGGCGGCACCGACCGACGACCCGTCACCGCGAACAAATCAGCAACCAATTCGTCAGGGAACAACCGGCGCCCCTCACGATGCAACACCGACCAGATCGAATCGACACCCACCCGTTCACTGACGAACCCGGCGGTGCCCTTCAACAAATCCGACTAGCTAGCGAGGAGTCTGCCCAAGCGTCACCCACCAAGTTTTCTACAACCCGACAGAAAACGCGAGCATCCCCAGCAAGAAAAACACCAGTCACCTAGTGAAAGCGTCGTTCGTGCCGCCGGCGGAAATCCGTGAACTGCGCTGTTGGACCCGCTACCGGAAACGGTTGATCCAGACGCGCGTTGCTGAGAACCAGCGCGTGCAAAAGACTGGAGGACGCGCGGAATCAAGCTCGACTCGGTCGCTGTGGAAGTGTTGGGTGTGTCGGGACGAATGATGTTGCGGGCGTTGATCGTCGGTGAGCGTGACCGGCGGTCTTGGCGGAACGCGCGAAGGGCCACTCCGTCCGAAGATTCCGATGGTCCGAGAGGCATTGCGTGGTTCGTTCCGTGAGCGACACGCGACGCTGCTGCGCATCACCCTTGATCATTTGGGCACTTGGAATCAGCGAACAATCAACTCGACCGTGAGGCCGCCAAGGTGACAGCACCGTTAACGGCGGGTAATCGGTTAGATACGATCACGGGGATCCGAAACGGGCGGCCGAGTGCATCATCGCCGAGGACGTCACACACACACCGAAAGAGCCAACCAACCGGCCGGCCTGGCGATCGTGTACACCCCGCTCTCGCACCGCCTCGCCCGCTGGTTCTCGTCGGGGCGTGAGATGAGGCGCGCATCCGCGTCAGGGGTCTCCCTGGGCTGGGACGATGCACGTCTCTCACTACGCAATCCTGACGGCAGAAAAAAGACACTTTCGTTGACACGGGTAGCTAGCCAACTTGCCAGCCCCCATCCACCACCAGTGCCTGACCGGTCACGTAGCTCGAAAGGTCAGAGGCGAGGAACACGAACACGTCAGCAATCTCGTCGACCGTGGCCATTCGCGCCATGGGCACATGGGCAACCAGGTTCGCCAGCACCTGGTCCTGCGACTGGCCGGTCAGCGCCGCTCGGTCGACGAGAAGTTTGTCGATCATGTCTGTCGCAACCTGACCTGGGCAGACGCTGTTGACGCGTATGTTCGCAGCGGCGAGTTCAGCCGCGAGGCATTGTGCGAGCCCGACGACGCCGAATTTTGAGGCTGAGTACGCTGCGTTCTCGCGTCCCCCGCGTACTCCGAACAGCGACGAGGTAAACACGATGGATCCACGGTTGGCACCGATCATGCGCCGAGCCGCGGCTCGGGCGGTGATGAAGGCACCGGTGAGATTAACGTCTAAGACCCGCCGCCAGGAGTCGAGCGGGAAGTCGACGACATCGGCCAGATGGAGGATGCCGGCGTTGGCGACGACGCAATCGAGTCGACCGAAACGGTCGATCCATGTGTCCGCAGCTGTCTCCACCGATGACTCATTGGTGACGTCAAGCTGTTCCGGGACAACTACCGCCCCGGTCTGGGCGGCGATCGCTTCGGAGGTGTCGCGAGCCAGCTTCTCGTCGACATCGACGACGACGACGACGGAAGCACCCTGTGCAGCGAACCGGCCGGCTATTGCCGCACCGATGCCGCGCCCGGCGCCGGTCACGACGGTAACGCGGCCCTCGAGCAGCCCGCTCCCGGTCATTTCTTGGCTTCGAGAACGCGACGAACGGCGGCTTCGATTTTGTCCGGCGTGACCTCAATGTGCTTCTCGAGTTGTGGGGCGAACGGCATCGGCACGTCCGGGGTCGTCACTCGAACTGGGGGTGCCTTGAGGACGTGGAAGGCTTGCGTGCACGCAAGTGCAATTACCTCGGCGGCGAATCCGCACGTCTGACGGGCCGTGTCGGCGACGACGAGACGACCGGTCCTGGCCACGGAGTCAAGGATCGCTCGCGTATCGAGGGGGTACAAGGTGCGGGGATCGACAACCTCTACGGAGATGCCATCCTTGTCAAGTCGGGCGGCGACATCGAGTGCTTGGCGGACGAGTCGCCCGACGGCGACGATTGTGACGTCAGTTCCGGCTCGCTTGATGTCGGCTACGCCCAGCGGGATTGCCCCCATATTCTCGGGTACTGGACCCTTCATGCCGCCGAGCGTGGCCTCCTGGAGGTACACGACCGGGTTGGGATCGCGGATCGAGGACAACATGAGACCCCGGGCGTCGGCCGGCGTGGAGGGCATCACCACCTTCAGTCCGGCTTGTTGCATGAACATCGGGTGTGGACTTTCTGAATGCTGCGCGGCGGCCGAGCCGCTTCCGCCGGTGGCTGCGAAATATACGATGGGCAACTCGACCTGTCCACCGGACATGTAACGGAGTTTCGCTGCCTGGTTCGCCAGCTGATCCATGGTGATGTAGAAGAAAGAGCTGACCATCAGATCGATGATCGGACGAACGCCGCTAGCCGCGGCGCCGACAGCGAGACCGGTCATCGTCGCTTCTGATAGCGGCATGTTCCAGATACGAGTCTTGCCAAACTCGTCCACCAGTCCTCGCGTCGAGCCGATGACGCTGCGGTCGGCATCCTCGCCGAAGAGTACGACGCGGCTGTCTTCTCGCATACCGTCCGCAATGCCATCGCGCATCGCGTTGATGAAGTAGGTGTCAGCCATGTCAGCGGCTCCCCTCGGCGAACACGCCGAGGAGTGCTTCCTCGACCGGTGTAGGTGGGCTGTTCTGTCCGAAGGTGTAGGCCTGCTCAACACGTTCGTGTTCCTCAGCGGCCAGCGCATCGGCGGCTTCGACGTCAAGAACGCCTGTTTCGGCCAGTTGGTTTCGTAGTCGCACAATGGGATCCTGTGTCTTCCAATGCTCGATCTCGTCCCTGGACCGATAGTCGCCGGCGAAGGCTTCTTCTCCTTCGTTGTGACCATGCCACCGGTAGGTGACGGCTTCGATCAGGCTCGGCCCTTGCCCGGCACGGGCCCGGGCGACCGCGACAGCAACCGCGTTGTGCACCAATTCGAGATCGTTGCCATCGACGGTTTCGCTCGGTACGCCGAAGGGGGTGGACCGAGCGGTGATATCGCCGACGGTGAGCTCGTGGGTGGGAGTCCACTCGGTGTACTGGTTGTTCTCCACCATGAAGATCACCGGCAGCTTCCACAGCGCCGCCATATTGAGCGCCTCGAACATCACGCCCTGATTCGTGGCGCCGTCGCCGAAGAAGCTCAGCGACACCTTGTTGTTGCCGAGGTACTTGTTGGCGAACGCAGCACCGGTCGCGATCGGGATACCGGCGCCCACGATGCCGTTGGTGCCGAGCATCCCCGACGCGAAGTCGACGATGTGCATCGATCCGCCTTTGCCGCGGCAGTAGCCGTCGATCTTGCCGAGCAGTTCGGCGAACATCCGGTTGACATCGCCTCCTTTGGCGATGACGTGCCCGTGGCCGCGATGGTTGCTGGTGATCTGGTCGTCAGCCAGTAGCGCCATACACGCACCGACTGCGACCGCCTCCTCACCGATGTAGAGGTGAACGAATCCGGGAAGTCTGCCTTGGTTGAACAGACGACGGCAACGCTCCTCGAACGCTCTAATGCGCATCATGAGCCGCAACCCGTCGACGAGCTGGGAGCTCGTCATGTGTGTCACGCACACTTCAGTCATGGGACGTCCTCTCCGGTTGGGGTCATTGTTCGCCCCAGAAGAGGCGATTCAGGAAGCGACTGAGCCGCTCAGTGGAAGGGTCGCGAAGGATTACCTCGGGGAGTCCTTGCTCGACGATGACTCCTCCGTCGATGAACACTGCCCGATCTGCCACTTTGCGAGCAAAGCCCATCTCATGGGTGACGATGACCATGGTCATACCCTCGGCTGCGAGTTGGCGCATGACATCGAGCACTTCGGCTCGTAGCTCCGGGTCGAGCGCAGATGTTGGTTCGTCGAACAGCATGATCTTCGGTTCGAGCGCCAGTGCACGGGCGATGGCCACTCGTTGCTGCTGGCCACCCGACATCTTGTTCGGTTTCTTGTCGGCCTGTTCGGCCACGCCGACCTTCTCGAGCAGGGCTATGGCCTTCGCTCTCGCCTCTGCCGTGGGAATCTTCAGGACAGTCCGCGGACCTTCCATGACGTTGCCGAGCGCCGTCATGTGAGGGAAGAGGTTGAACTGTTGGAACACCATGCCGACTTCACGACGGATGCTGGACAGCTTTGTTCCTTTGGCGGTGAGGTCTGCGCCGAGGACTCGTACTGTGCCTGAAGTTGGCCGTTCGAGCAGGTTGATGCAGCGAAGCATCGTGCTCTTCCCTGACCCTGACGGGCCGATGACGACAACGACTTCGCCGGTGTCAACCGAGAGATCGACACCTTTGAGTACTTGATGATGCCCGAAGCTCTTGCGAAGCTCGACCAGTTCGACGGCTGCTGTCATGTCAGGCGTTTACCACGTACTTCTTGTGCAACCGCTGCGACAGGATCGCCAAGGCCAGGTTGACGACCAGGTACAGCAAGGCGATGAAGGTCAACACCTCGAGGTTCTTGAACAAGCGGGCGCCGACGGATTGGGACACGTTATACAACTCGGTGACGCCGATAATCGCTACGAGACTTGTGTCCTTGTTGAGATAGATCAGCATGCTGCCGATAGGTGGAAGCATTCGGGTGATGGCCTGTGGGTAGATGACCCGGATCAGTGTCGGGAGGCGCCGCATGCCCATTGCTTGGGCGGCCTCTCGCTGTCCCTTGTCGACGCCGGAGATGCCTGCCTGAAAGATGACAGCCGCGAACGCTCCGTAATTGAGCGACAGCGCAAGCACGCCGGTGCGGAAGTTTGTGGTCCGGATGTCGAACACGAGCGGCAACACGAGGAAGAAGAAAGAAATCTGCAAGATGATCGGCGTCAGACGGAAGAGCTCGACGTAGCTCCGTGGCAGGACACGCACGATCCAGCGTGGGGAGTTGAGCAGCGGCCCAACGATCATCCCGATCAAGAAGGAGAACAGCGCCGAAAGCAACATCAGCTGAGTCGTGACCCACCACGCGCTGCGGAAGGCGGGCCAGTTCTCCGGTATCCAGCTGAAGTCCCAATTGTAAGCGAAGATGGTCAAGGTCCCTCCGGCTCAAAAGGATGACGGACTGGGGTCCGCCATCCCTCGGGCGACGAAATCAGCCGACCTTCTGGGCAAGCCAGTAGTCGAGGCGGGCGGTCATTCGACCGGAGTCGATCAGGTCCTTCACATAGGCATCGACGCAGCCCTTCCAGGCAGTGTCACCCTTGGGTAGCCCGAACGCCACGTCGAAGGGATCGAGGATCTCGGCATCGCTGGCGTGATCGGTTGCCACCCGACCGTTGCGCCCGATCGCGACGAGGGCCGGGTCTTTGAAGCCATCGAGGATCACCTTCATCGGGGCGCCTTCCGTCATCGTTACATCTGCCTGCTTCGCCGCGAGGAAGTCATACAACAAGAGCTGACCTTTGAGCGGAGCGTCGGAGATCTTCGCGTTCGGAATGTACTTCTTGGCGAGGTCGAGTTGAGCACCGCCGGTGCCGTAAACGAAGCGAACGTCGGGCTTGTTGAGGTCGTCGATCGTCTGGAACTTCGAGTCCTTCAAGACGTAGAACAACTGGCCGGACTTGTAGTACGGCGTCGAGAAGTCGATGACCTCCTGGCGCTTCGGCGTCACAAAGAGTTGAGCGCCGATGATGTCGGCCTGGCCGCTCGAAAGAGTCGTCGGCAAGATGTCGTAGCTGTAGTCAGTGATCGAGAACTTCACCCCGAGGACCTTCGAGATCTCGGCGGCGGCCTGTGCCTCAACGCCGGCCCATTTGCCGTCGGGGAGCTTGAAGCCGAAAGGCGGTGATACACCGATCGCAAAATTGAGCGTGCCGCGCTTCTTTATCTCGTCGATCTTGCCGCCGGACTTGCAGGCGTTAGCAACCGCTTCAGGCACCTTGTCGTAGATGACGGGCGGGTTGAACTGACCCTTCGGCGGGGTCGTTGCCCCTGCGGCCGCCGGCGTTGCACCGGCAGCAGGTGTTGTCGTCGCACCATTTTTCGCAGTCGTCGACGAACTTTTTACGGAACTGCCACACGCGGCAGACCCGATCGTTAACGCAAGCGCAACGAACGCAACCCCCGTCTTTCGGCTTCCTCCTCGGAGCATGCTCATCCTTCTCTCCCTCGGGCACGGTGACGGGTTCTCGAACGAAGCGCAACCCGACTGGCGTGATTGTTACATGACTAGAGTACACCGATCGAATATAGTATTCAATAGTCATTCAATCGGAGGTGCTTGTGCGAGTCGAGGTTGTACTACCGAAGTGGGGAATGACAATGCAGGAGGGAACGATCGCCTCATGGGCCGTGTCCCCGGGTTCTGTCGTGCACGAGGGTGATCCTGTGGCGATCGTCGAAACGGAGAAGGTGGAGACCGAGCTCCCCTCGCCGGCGTCGGGCAGGATCGTCGAAATCGTGGTGGCCGCAGGCGACACGGTGGAGGTAGGCACTGTTGTGGCTTGGCTGGAAACAGACGAGCGCTGATCGATGCGCATGATCATCACTTCCGCCACAGTCATCGACGGCACCGGCGCAGCCCCGGTGGCGGACTCGGCGATCGTGATCGAAGATCACTGCATCGTCGATGTCCTCTCGAGGCCCGCTGCCACCTATGACCGGTCGGACGTCGTTGTCGACGCAGGTGGTGCGATCGTCATTCCGGGGATCATTAACCACCACGCGCACGGCCTTACGCGTGGTCCGCTGATGATCACCGGCGAACCTCCACTCACTGATGACCGGGTCGCGTACAACCTGCGCCGCCAACTCGCCGGTGGTACGACGACGGCGCTCAACGTCGACGGCTTCCCGAGCGTCGAGGATGCCGTCGCTGTGAACAAACTGCAGCCGCTCACGGTGAAGGTCTCTTCGCTGCACACAAGCCGTCACCTTTCGTGGGCCGAGAATGGACCCTTCCCGATGGGAGGCATCGCCAAACAGCATCGCAGCACCGTCGAAGAGATGGTCGCAGCTGGTGCGGTTGCCGTTGGCGAGGCGGGCCCCGGCATCGACGGTCATTGGGCCGACCACACACTGATCCCGCTCGCCATTCGAGAGGAGTTGGGACGCACCCTCGACGCTGTCGAAGCACGTCGCCTCCGTCTCGCCACCGACAATCACGACCGCGACGCGCTCGACGCCGCATTCCGTGAGCTACTCGGTGTCGATCATTCGTTCCTCGGGCGCTGGCGCGCCATCTACGACAAGGTGCAGGAATGGGGTCGTCTGGCGTCAGAGGCGCTCGACGAGGCGATCGAGACCGCAGCACGGTTGAAGCTGCCGATGGTCTTCCATCACACACCGACCACATTCCCCAGATTGCTCGATACTGCCGATCGTCTCGGTGACCGTCTCATCGCAGCGCACTCGAACTTTCAATGCACGACTGTCGACGACACACTGGCCCGGGCACGTGCGCTAAAGAACAAGGGCGCCTATATCGATGTCATGGGGGGCGACTCGTTCGGCGTGCGCATGTTCCATCCGCTGCCGACACACGCTTTCGCGCTCATCGAAGCCGGGCTGGTGGACGCCATCTCGACCGATTATTGTGGCGGGTACTGGGATTCGCTGTTACGTGTAGCGGTCGAGGCGTGGAAGGCCGGGCACGCTCCGTTGGAACGGGTCATCAAGATGCTCACGTCGACACCGGCGGCAATGGTGCCCGGGCTCGCCCCGCGCCGCGGTGCGATCGCCGCCGGCATGGTCGCCGATTTGGTCGTGACCGCGCCTGACGACCCGGCAACCGTCCGCTACATCATCGTGTCAGGACACCTCATCGCTGCCCCGGACGCCAGCGGCCCCCCCTTCGGTCCAATCCCCGCCACCCGGTGCTGCTAGGCCCTCAATGGCTCGGATCCTCATCGTCGGAGCAGCAAGCGGCATCGGCGCAGCCTCGGCGCGAACATTCCGCGCCCAGGGCGATGACGTGGTCATCGCCGACATCGACGAAGCCGGAGCCCGACTAGTCGCCGATGAGGTTCTGCCCGGCCGAGCCTCGGTGGTCGTCGCCGACATGGCAACACCCGATGGCCCTTCTCGTGCGGTGGACTGCGCCGCCGCGATCCTTGGCGGACTCGACGTCGTCTTCGCCAACGCAGCAGTACTCCGATCTGCTCCTCTGGAAGACTGGACGCCAGCCGCCTGGGATCACTCACTGGCAGTCAACCTACGAGCGCCGTTCCTGCTCGCCCAGCGGGCCGCCCCCCTGCTCGCAATGTCGCCATCTGCGTCATTGTTGTTCACCTCGTCAACCGGCGCATTCCGCGGACACGCCGGGATGCCCGCTTACCATGCCTCGAAAGCGGGTCTGGTCAACCTTGTACGAGTGCTAGCCGACGAACTGTCGCCGCGTGGCATACGGGTCAACGCCGTATGCCCCGGCTGGATCGACACCCCGTTCAACGACCCCTACTGGTCCTCGCAAACCGACCCCAGCAACGCTCGCCGCCAGCTGGAGGCGAGCATTCCATTGCGTCGTCAAGGCGTGCCGCAGGATGTCGCGGACGTCGTGATCTTCTTGTGCTCCCCCGCCGCCCGCTACATCACCGGCCAAGCCATCGTCGTCGACGGTGGCTACATCGCCGTCTGATTCCATTCGTTGAAAGGATCGTCGTGAACACCCCGACTCATCGCACCGCCTCACTCGTTACGCTTGGCGCCGCGCTCGTCCGCGATGTCCGGGGTCCGAGCCGAGGCCAAGAACCAAAACGCCGATTGGCCGCAGTGATGGTCGACTCGGGGGGGAACCCCGGTGCCTCGATGCGTATGGACGGCGCCCAACTCGTTGCTATGCCGTTGGCCATTAACAAGGCGTACACCTCGGTCGCGTGCAGCTTGCCCACCGAGACCTGGGGACCGGGATCGGAACCCGGCGGTCTCGACTGGGGCCTCGCTCTAAGTGTCGCGGGCCGCTTCTTCGTCTTCGCTGGTGGCCTCCTGCTGCGATCCGACGGCGCGCTTGTCGGCGGCATTGCTGTTTCCGGAGCGGCCGCCACGGCGGACCGGGCGTGCACGTCGGCCGGGCTGCAATCCGCCGGCTTCGACGAAGTCTGAGGCGGACGACATGCCGAGCAAATTGACATTGACAACCCTTGGGCAAAGGATCGATCAATTACTCGAAGACGAGATCATCGAGGGTCGGCTCCGACCTGGCGAGCGTCTCATCGCCGAGGAACTCGCGGAACGATTCGGCGTCAGTCGCATTCCGATACGTGAATCACTGCGTGCTCTGGACGCTGCGGGTTGGGTCGAGATCCGTGCCCGCCATGGCGTCTACGTCCGGCGCTGGAGCGGTGAGGAACTCGGCCAATTGTTCGACGTGCGTACCGTCCTGGAGAGCGAAGCGGCTCGTCTCGCCGCTCATCGTCGCACCGACGAGCAGCTGCAGAAACTGCAGGAGAACCTCGATCAATACGAGCAGGCTATTGCCCGCCAAGACAACGCAGTGCCGGAACTCAACCGCCAATTCCATCGTCTGATCGCCGAATCCGCTCAGAATAAGGTACTCGAAGATTACCTCGATGACATCGGCAAGCGTGTGAAGTGGTACTTCTCGAGCGTTACCATCACCCGCAGCCCAGAGTCCGCAGCCGAACACCGACACCTGCTCACTGCAATTGAGAATCGCAACGTCATCCAAGCCAGCAAACTGATGCGGGCACACGTCGGTCGCACCCGACAGGCGATTGCCTTAGTGCTCGCCGGGCTCGAACTCGGTCCCGAATGAGCCGACGGCGCGTTCGCCCTGCCAGGTGGATTCATGTCGGCGTCGCTCCGGCTGGGGTGGCCACCGAATGATCCCGCTCGGGCGAGTACCTCGCGTCATGGAGGGAGAGCTTGGCGCGTTCAGTGCCGCCCATCCGCTCGCCGTGAGCGCCGGCGTTGCCGCGCTCCTGGACCGCGGTTCGGTCGCCGACGCCGCCGTCGCAGCCCAGGCGGTCCTCTGTGTGGTCATGCCCGAGGCGTGCGGTCTGAGTGGTGATCTAATCGCCCGCGTCGGCGAATCCAGTGGTCGGGTTACAGCGATGAATGCCACCGGCCGCAGCGCTAGGGCGACACCATCGGGAGAATCCGTCAGCGACGGCGGTGCCAGCGTGACTGTTCGCGGCCTGGTCGACTGCTGGGGGCAACTTTCGTCACAGTGGGGTAGGTTGCCGCTCACCACGACCTTCGCGCGTGCCCGTTCACTCGCTCGCCTCGGTTGCCGGATTCTGGCGTCCACCGCCGACGCTTCGAGCGCTCAACGGCTCCGGTTGATACGCAGAGGCGCCGCCGACTGTCCGATCGCGATGGTGCCGCACGGACAACACCTGGTCCAATCGGAGTTGGCCAATCTGCTCGACGGCATCGGCGCCCGCAAAGCGCGCTGGTTCTATGAAGGCGATCCAGCTGCTGCTGTCGTCCGGGCGGTACAGCGCAACGGTGGGTTTCTGGAACTCGCTGATCTCGCAGCGCACGACACACCAATCCTGGATTTCGCCGCAGGTACCTTTCAGTGGAGCGCAAGTCGCGGTTCAGCCGCTGCCGGGCGTTGGCGCAGCCAGGATGGAGCGGTACTGATCGAGGCCGGGCATCCGAGCACGCGCTCCCTTGCCAGACGTGGACATGAAGTCATCCAGTATCGATCGGGCGACGCTGTGTTCGGGGCAGTGGTCGCGCCGGGCGTGTCAGTCGGCGTGCCCTACGCAGGAAGTGATTGGAGGCGACAAGTATGGAGCGCAGTAACGTGAACCCGGTCCCTGAGATCGCGGCGTCGATACTTGAGGCCGTCGACGCATCCCGCAGCGAACTAGTCGATCTCTGCCGAACGCTCGTCGCCGCCCCGAGCGTGAACCCGCCGTGCGACACGCGCGCGGCGTTTGGCGCTGCGGCGCGATACCTCTCGCGTCATGGGCTCACGTATGAGACGCACCTCGCCGACGACACGATGCCCAACCTCGTCGCCCATGTCGACGGCGACCGGCCAGGGCCGCAACTGGTCTTCAACGGCCACCTCGACACCATGGACCCCGGTGACGAGTCGCGCTGGACCGTGCCAGTCTTCGAGCTCACCAGACGCGACGGCCGCCTCTACGGCCTCGGCATGGGGAACATGAAAGGTGGCGTGGCAGCTCTGTGCGTGGCGATGAAGGTGCTCGCCGAACATAGAGGTGCGTTGGCAGGACGGGCGACGTTGACCCTGGTTTCCGACGAGGTCCGCTTCGGCGAAAACGGCACCGCGTTGCTTCTCGATACGGTGCCCACGCTGCGCCGCGACGCGGTAGTTTCCGCTGAAGGTTCGGGCTGGATGACGATGGCTGTAGCGGAAAAGGGCGTGGCGTGGCTCGATCTTGACGCTGTCGGCCCAGCTGGTCACGCCTCTTCTGCCACCACAGGTGAGACGGCCGCGGCCCGACTCGCCAACGCCATCGTTGCCCTCGACGCTCTGAACGACTGGTACGTCGAACCCCCCGACGAGTTGGCCAGCTTCCTCGGCGTACCAGAGCACCCGGGCCGACGGGTCGCCGTAAACACGGGCGTCATCGAGGCCGGGCAGACGCGCAGCATGATCGCACCGCGCGCATCGGCTCGCATTGACATTCGTCTGCCGCCCGGCCTTTCGCTCGACACTCTCGACAACCGGATATCGGAAGTTCTGCGCAGTACGGGTGTCGCTCACCGACGAGTCCGCGGTTGGGCCGCCAACTGGACCGACACCGACAACCCGCTTGTGCGCACCGTCGCCGACGCAATCGTTCGTGCCCGCGGATCGGCGCCCGAGCATACCGTACGTCATCCGGCCAGCGACGTGATGCGTTGGCGTATGCTCGGAACACCGGCTGTTTGCTACGGCCCCCAGCCGACATTCTCCGCAGGCATCGACGACTACGCTATCGAGGATGACGTCATCGATTGCGCCAAGGTTTATGCGTTGACCGCTCTCGGCTTCGCCTCCACCCTCCCGGACCAGTTTGGAGATCGACTGTGAGAATCGAGCAGATCGAGGCCATACCATTCCGGTTACCACTCAGACGCGACTTCCGTTGGGCCAGTCTGCGAGTCAGCCTCGGCGGGTTCGTACTCCTACGAGTCCACACCGACGACGGGCTCGTCGGTCTCGGTGAGGCGACACCGCTCGCCGACTGGGGCGGCGACCATCAACACCACGGCGGAGAGACACTGCACACCGTCGTGTCCATGCTCACTGATGTCATCGGTCCCGCCCTGATCGGCATCGATCCTCTGGCATTTGCGGACGTGCCAGCGGTCATGGACAAAGTGCTCCGAGGAAACAGCTACGCCAAGGCTGCGACGGACATGGCCATACACGATCTCGCCGGCAAAGCACTCGGTGTTCCTGTGCATCGCCTACTCGGCGGCCCTGTACGAGACAGGGTTCCTGTGGCTCACATGTTGGGCATCATGGACTGGGACGAGGCGCTCGCCGAGGCAGAAGCCGCCGTAGCCGAAGGTGTCCACGCACTTCAGATCAAGGGCGGCGAGAACGCCGAGCGCGACATTGCACTCGTCACGGAACTGCGACGACGCCTGGGACCGAGTGTGCAGCTTCGACTCGACGCTAACCAGGGATACCGACGGGCTAAGAACGCCATCCAATACATTGCTCCACTGCCGCCGGGCACGATCGATTACCTCGAGCAGCCCGTTGAAGGACTGCAAGAGATGGCGGCCACCACCGCCGGTCTCGCGATCCCAATCGTCGCCGACGAGAGTTGCTGGGATCCTTGGGATGCGCTCGAGGTAACTCGAATTCGGGCAGCTGATGTAATCTCCGTCTATCTCGCCAAGGCCGGAGGATTCACGCAAGCGCGTCTGGTCGCCGCGATCGCCGCCATCGCCGGCCTCCCCTGTGATGTCAACGGGTCCATCGAATCAGGCGTCGGCAACGCTGCTAACGTTCAATTCGCGCTGGCAACACCGAACTGTACGCTCCCGTGTGTAATCCCGATATCAGCACCAGCCGGACGGCACCCCTGTCGAGTCGCCGGCCACTACTACGACGACGACATCATCACTGAGCCATTTCGGTTCGAGGGCGGCTGCCTCCTCCCCCTGGATCGTCCGGGCCTCGGCATCGACATCGACCAGGCGAAGCTCGATCGCTTCCGCATCGACTGATGACCTCACACAAGGAAACTGACGGCCACGACGACGCCGAGCGTTACCACGATCGACCGCAACGAGGCCGACGCAAAACGTCTCACGCGCCGCCCACCCACACTTCCGCCGAGCAAGCTGGTCACCGCCAAAATTACCCCGAAAGCCCAGTGGCCCCTACCGGAGAACACCAAGGAGCAGGCCGCCAGGACGTTAACGACGAGCGAAACGGCTTGCTCTAATTTAATGCGTTGACGCGGATCGGGCTGTCATCCGGGCCCAGGCCGAATACAGCCAATAACATGATGCCGAGCCGGCACCAAAGTAGCCGCCATAGACCGCTGCGCCGAATACTGCGGTCTCACGGCAATCGTCGTCGGTTGATCACCGGTACTGCAATGCGGCCGCGTCCAACAAACCAACGCTTGACCCTTTCCTGTACCCCAGGCAAAACGCAGGCACCCAGAATAAGAAACGGGACTAGGCCTCGGAACAGCGGTTCTGACGAGTTCACCAAAGAACGGAACCACTCAATCCGCCGACACCGGCCACCGCCAGCAGCCAAACGAACCCGATGTGCCTGGCTGGGGAGATCACGGCGCTGAGCGACCGTATGGTAGGTGGGCGGTGCCCAGCTGCCGTTGTAGCCGGCGGAAAAATTTTGCGGCTCTCCTGGACGGTGGTGTGGGTTATGCGGCGGTCTGGAGGGCTGGTTGTTCGTGTGGGAGGCTGAGGTTGATTGGTCCGCAGGCGAGCATGACGAGGGCGAGTGTTGCTTTGGCTGAGTGGAAGCCGTAGCTGCGTCGGATGATCAGTCGGACTTTCACGTTCATGCCTTCGACTCGGCCGTTGCTGATCCGTTGCTCGATTGCATTGCTGATGATCCCGCGCCGTGCGTGCTGCTTTCGCGAATGGTTCCAACCGCGATCTGAGGGCGCGGGTGATCCACTGGTCCAACAGTCCGATTGCTGCGGCGGGTTCGAGTCCGCTGGGAAGATCGCCCGGAACTGTTCTTTCATCTCATAGGCCCGCCAGATCCCGCCTCTGGTGCGTTTGATCTTGGCGAGCTGTGCGGCCTGGTTCTCGGTGAGGTCTTCGGGGTTCTTGAGTAGCGCCCACCTGGATCCTTCAAACGCTTTCGCGTAGCGGTCGTCGGGGAACCGCCGCAACTGTTGCCATAGGTCGCGGCGGCCTGCGTCGAGTGCGTCGCCGACGAGTTTGACGAGATGGAACACGTCCGCGCACACGAGCGCTTGCGGAGCGTGCCCGACCGCGGTCACGGACTTCAAGACCGCGGTCACGGACTTCAAGAAGGCCGGGCCGAGGTCCATCGACACGGCCTCGATCAGGCTCGCACGTCGGGTTCCGAGCTCGTCGAAGAACCCGTCCAACGTTTGGCGTCTTTGCCTTCGCCACCCCAGACCACGCAGGTCCGGTCGTGATCGACGACCAGAGTCAGATAGTTGTGGTGCTTGCGCCACGAGATCTCATCGACACCGATCCGGAACAGTCCATCAAGACGGTTCGGGTCCAGCTCGGTCGCGATGACACGCTTACACGCCCGGCCAACGGTACGCCACGACACTCGACACAGCCGGGCGATCGCGGTCTTGTCCGTCCGTGTCGCCAACCATGCCAGCAGATCATCGAAGTCGCGGGTCAGATGCGCGCCCGGTCGGGTGAACGGGACCTGCTCGACCACGACCCCGTGTTCAGGGCAACGAAGGCGACGCAACGTGCAACAGATCTCGACCCGCCGCACGCCGAGATCGAGATGCCGCCATCGCGACGGCCGATCCCTGATGTCGTACCGGGACGACGTCTTGAACGTGCAGTGCGGGCAGATCAGCCGACGCCGGCGTAACACCACCGTGACCACAATCAGACGGGCGAACCAGGCGACGTCAACGACGTTGACATCGTCGAGACGCAACAAGCGCTTGAATGCGGTAGTGACGCGCACGGACAACGGCTCCTGAGAACGATTGGTGTAGGAACCTCGAACTCTGCCCGCAGCTCGTGCGCATCACGCCGACCCCCACCAAAACGCCCTCACCCAACAACCACAACGCTCTCTCGCTCCAGGCCGCCCACACAAGGATCAGCAGAGCCCTATTTTGTGATTCCAGCGCCGGTCACCGCGAGCACGTCCACGCCTGCCGTGGCGTCGAGGACCCGCACGGTCCCTCACCGCCTACGACCACTGAAGCGGATTGGAGCCGATCATCTCAGGCAACGCGCAAACACACCCGTTCCAGCCAACGCCGAGCATTTGAGCTCGCTCGTTTGAAGTTTAATGCGGCGCGATTGACGAGTGAGGTGTCGAGTGGCGTTGGAATGTCAGAATGCTCGGGTGACGCCTGTGGTCGAGCCTGAGGTTGCTGCCCGTCGTCGACGTCGGGGATCGATGCGGGGTCACGGCTACTTCAAACGTTTGGGTCCTGGGATCGTTACCGGGGCTGCTGATGATGACCCGTCTGGGATTGGCACGTACTCGCAGGTTGGTGCGGCGCAAGGGCTTTCGCTGCTGTGGATGGCACCGTTCCTGCTGCCACTCGCTGTCGGTGTTCAGGAATCGACGGCACGTCTCGGGTTGGTGACCGGTAAAGGGCTCGGCACGTTGATCCGCGAGCGGTTCCCGCGGTGGGTGCTGATCGGTGCGGTGATGTTGCTCGCGTCGGCGAACACCCTCAACATCGCCGCTGATCTTGCGTCAATGGGAGCTGCGTTGCGTCTGCTGGTCCCAGTCCCGGACGGTGTTGGTGTCGTCGTGTTCGCGGCGGCGATGGGCGTCGCCGAAGTCGTCGTGCCGTATCATCGTTATTCGCGGGTGTTGCGATGGTTCGCGTTGTCGTTGGTTGCCTACGTGCTGGTGCTCGGCGTCGTTCGCGTTCCTTGGTCCACGGTGGCGGCCCGGACGTTCGTGCCACGTTTCCATTTCGACGCGACGACCATGCTCGCGCTGACGGCGATTGCTGGCACGACGATCTCGCCGTACCTGTTTTTCTGGCAGGCCTCTGAAGAAGTCGAGGAGAGCAACGACGGACCAACCGCTCCTGTGGACCGACCGCACCTGGTCGCGATGCGCTTCGACGTCTTCGCCGGGATGCTTTCCGGTGTCGTGGCGATGTTCGCCATCATGTGCACCGCGGCAGTGACGCTCGGCGCGTCGGGCTCGGTGAATATCGGGACCGCCGAGCAAGCAGCGAAAGCGCTTGAGCCGTTGGCGGGAAGCTTCGCCAAGCTGCTGTTCTCCGTGGGGATCGTCGGTCTCGGCCTGTTGGCTGTGCCGGTGCTCGCCGGATCGACCGCCTACGCGGTCGCTGAAGCACTCGACTGGAACGAAGGATTGAGTCGGCGGATGAAAGATGCCAGAGGGTTTTACGCGGTGATCATCGGTTCGATGGCGATCGGGCTGGCGCTCGTCGGGTTCGGAGTGAACCCGATCCGGGCGCTGTACCTGTCAGCGATCTTCAACGGTCTCACCGCACCACCACTGATCCTGCTGATCGTGATACTCGCCCGCTCACGCAACGTCCTCGGCGAGTTCCGCTCCGGATGGGTTTCCATCGTCGCCACCTCGATCGCCGGCATCGCCATGACAATCTTTCCACTCCTCGCCATACTCAAATCCTAAACGAACTGGCGGGCCGTCAGCCGCAGCATCATCCGTTCAGCGCAACGAAGCTGCGAGACGCAGGTCGGTTGCCTTTGCTGAGGTCACCAGAGATGACACGACCTCGGCGAAGACGCGAAGGCCACCAGTTCAGGGTTCGGCGACGTAGGCGTCGCGAGCGGTGACTGTCACGATGGTGCGTCCGCGATGACGAGTTCGCTGACGGCGCCGTCTGCCTCGTGAAGCGGTCCAGGCTGGCTGGAGGTAGCACGTTGCCTCGAGCGATCAGTTCGGCGAGGCGATCGTTCGTAGGGCGGCACTGTCACTGTGGGTCACGATTTTGTTGCGCCTGGTTCGGTGGTACTGGTGGTGGGTGCGATCAGCTGCTCGGCTGTACCGGCAACGTCAGGGGAACTGAGATTGTTGTGTGCCCTCACCTCGCTGGCGATGACATCCTCGAGCGGCGCTGTCTCGACGTTGATCACGGAGTCATCACCCCCGAATTCGTTGGGAGCGTACGAGTCGGCGTTCCAGTCATTCTCCCAACGATCCCCGTCGAGAAGGTACCGGTACCGGTATGAGCGTCCAGCAACGAGCGCGACGACCGTAGAAAAAGTGCCGTCATCGCCCAGTTGCATCGGGTTCGCGTCTGGGTTCCAGTCGTTGAACTGACCAACCACGGAGACACCGGTCGTGGCTGCCTCGCCACGCAACTGGAATGTGACGTCCACCAACGGTGCATTCGTCAGGTCTGACATGTCATCTCTCCTTCGTCACTATTGTTTCGATCTACCACAAGGTCTCCCCGGGACGGGCAGGAATAACCGAACGTGTCACGCTCAGCCTGACTTGCGCCACGTACGCAACGACGGCGCAGTGCTCGATGTCGAGCGTGAACTTGGTGACAACACCAACGCTGACCGATGGCGGTTGGATGCCGGCGAGGGCGACGACATGCTGCGACGCGGCTTTCCACGAGTCGTCCGACGAGGCGGACATCTCGACGCTGCACAAGACGAGATCCCTCACAGAATTCCCCTTCCCCACGGCGACTATAGCCCTCATGACGATGGTTAGTAACTGGCGGCGCGACCATCGGGCAGTTCGAGAAGCCCGCAAACGCCACGACAGATCACTATCGCGTCGCCGACAGCAACGGTCGGGGTCATGAACAGCGACAGGTCAGGTGTGCATCGTGTTCGACGCCACACCTTCGCCGCACAGCGAAAATCGACAGGGCTCCCCATTCACACGACCTAGAGAACCTCTGTTCTTGCTTCATTTTTCAACTCAGGAAGGACAGAGGTTCACTAGATCGCCCACGCATCAGTGCTTCACATCCTGCGCCGCTCATCGGGCCACTCAATGATCGACGCAGCGACGCGAGCTCGACAGCAACCGATCAACACAGGCAGATCATGTTGCGGTTGGCGATTCAGGTGCGAGTGCCGCAAGGCTGGTGACGGTCAACGGTTCGGTGCGCACTGTGCCTGACCGAAACCTTTGGGGTCTGGGGGCCACACGCGCGATGAATGAGTTCACGCCAATCGAATTGCCGGTGGAAATGGTCGGTGTCCTGATCACCGATTTTGGCAGCAGGGTCCTGGCTCTGGCGACGGTCGTTGCTGTCGTGGTGCCACCTCCTTTGGTGGGCCCCCATGCGACGGCGTATGCGGCTGGAGTGATCGTGGTGAACGTCGTGCCGATCTTGATGCCGCTCTGCGGGTACGAAGCCGGGTTGACGCCTGCCATCCCCTCGACCTCGGTGCAATCATGCGTGTCCGCCGAAAGGGTGACGCAACGGACCAAGGTGTAGAAGAGCCCGGTATCGATCTGCGGGGTTCCGAGCACGGCGGGCCCGATGTAGAAATCGTCGACACCAGCAGCGACCGCCAAGCGATCAAACCCGCTGCAACCGCCCGAGTCGCATGGACCCGTGGCGTTGACCGGGGTTGTCGACGGCAACGAGGCCCCCGTCGGTGCGGCCGCCGGCGGAGTGTGTTCGGGTGGTGTGTGGTGTTGCGCAATAACAAGGATCACAACAACGCAGGCTGCGGTGGCGAGCATCGAAACGGCGAGCAGCGTCTTCCGTGGCCGCAATGGGTGGGACTCGCGGGCGGTGAAGTTCATCACCGTGTCGAAGTCCGGCGGGTTCAGGCTGAGAACGACGGTCTGATTTGGCCCCATTTGTGAGGTTCGCGTCGCGATGGGGCCAAATCAAGCCGTCGAACTCAGTTCAGGCTTGCGGCAGTCAGCGTGCGACCCATCCTGGCAATCATGCGGTCGAAGTCGTTATCGGTGTCAGTCATTGGAGCGCACTTCTGAGCGACTGCTTGGCTCGCGCCAGTTGGCTTCGGATGGTTCCCTCGCCGACGTCAAGCCATCGGGCGACTTGCGGGATGCTGAGGTCCTCCCAATAGACGAGGAACACGATCGCCCGCCGCTGCGCTCAGGATCCCCACCGCACGGAGCACATCGACCACATCCGACGGGTCAAACGGCTCAACCCGTTCCCGTCGAGCGACATGCTGCTCCCGGCGAGACCGACGCTGCGACGCTCTCCCACCAGCAGCGGCAGCGTTCACCAGCGACCTCACCAAGTAGCCCGCCGGTTCGCGAATCTCGCCGATCGAGACCGACAGCACGACACGCTGCACCGTCTCACTGACCAAATCTTCAGCATCGGCGGGACCGACCAACGTCGTTGCCAGCCTCATCAGCCGAACAGCGTGCGTCGCGTACAGGTCAGCCCACGACATCGCTGTTCGCTCCGCGTCAGTCGTCACACCCAGTAGATGTCACCGACCACGGGCACGTGTGTCAATCATCGCAACTTCGTGAGCCCGACGTATCGCGACACCAACCCCACGAGTGACCGCTCGACTGGCGATCAAACAGAACGACAACCAGTTCAGATGGACCTGGGACCGGCGGATCGGTCACACGGTATGCGCCGACATTCGTACCCGAAGGGTTTAGCCCGGGTCGCCGTCGAGCGGGCCGTCGACGATCACACCTCGACGAACGACACCTTTGTCTTCGAGGACGCCATCGATCTGCTTGGACCTCGGACATTCGGCGTCGCTATCCCTCCCGACTCGTCGCCTCGGGAGCGACTTCCCGACTTCACAGATCGGGCAGTCTGACAACTCCCGCCGTGACCCGCTCCACGCTCATTGCGCCGATGCTCTCTCCACACGAGTGCGTCCTCATCCGTTCGATGACAGCAACGTGATCGTCGTGCTGTTCACGTAGTCGCCGTAGACGGCGACCGGGTAAGCGCCTGGCGGGATGCCGACGGGATCGTTGCGACGAAGCTCGCAGTCGCTTGGCCGTCGGCTGCGACTTGGATCGGCTGGGCACGTCGGCGAAGACCGGATGCGGGAAGATCTTGCTGCTGATGAGCTCCGGCTGGATCGAGATCGCCGTGTCCCTGTTGTTGGCTGCGTGCAGCTGCGTCGGCTGGACGCGAAGCAGAAGGCCGGATCGAGGCCGCCGTCCTCGCCGCACATCGTGCCGGGCTGTCCTGGGCGTGATCGGCGCCCAGCTCGGTATGACTCGCGAGGGCGCACGCCAACGCTTCGAACCACTCGTCAACCACTGACCACCACGCACCGGCAGGAGTGCCGAACTGACACTCCGTGCGCGGTGAGCCTCGATCTGGACGCCTCGATCGCTGCGTCCCCGGCACTCAGCGCCCTCAGCCGTAAGGCGCCGGTGCCGGGCATTCGCGTAACGTCCGAGTCGACCGGCTGCCCGGCGGTGGCGGCCGTTGGTGAGAGTCATGCCGGGTCGGCGATGTGCAGCAGCTGTTTTCCGAGGTTCTTGCCGTCGAACAGGCGTTGCAGGGTCGCCGGTGCGTTCTCCAGGCCCTCCGCCATGTCCTCGGCCCACGACAGTTTGCCGGCGGCGATCCACGAGCGCATCTCGGCGATCGCCGCCGGGAATTCGTCGGCGAAGTCGGTGACGATGAAGCCGGCCATCGTCCCGCGCCTGGTCGTCAGGTAGGCGTAGTTGTGCAGGCCGACTTCGGCACGCTTCGGCATGTAGCCGGTCGAGATCGAACCACACAGCACGACCCGTGCACCGTTGGAGATGTTGCCGAGTGCATTGTCGAGCAATGAGCCGCCGACGTTGTCGAAGATGACATCGAACCCGCCGCCGTTGGCAGCAGCGCGCAACGCGCGGAACACGTGGCTGTCGTGGTAGTCGACACAGGCATCGAAGCCGGCGATCTCGCGGGCCCACTCCAGCTTCTCTTCGGATCCGGCTGTGCCGATGATCCGTTCAGCGCCGAATGCTCGTGCGATCTGCCCGGCGAGCGAGCCCACGGAGCCGGCAGCAGCCGTGACGAGGACGGTGTCGCCTGTCGTCGGACGGCCGAACTTCTTCATCCCGAAGTATGCAGTCATGCCGCTGACCCCGAGCACGGTCAGCACGAGCTTGGGATCCCCGATGTCCGTCGGTACGAGCTCGAGTGGCGATGAGACCGTGTCGGGGTTCATCACGCAGTGCTCCTGCCAGCCGATCGGGCCGACAACGAGATCGCCCTCCGAAAAACCGGAATTTCTGGAGGCAAGTACCTGACCGACCCCTGTCCCGCGCATCACCTCGCCGAGGGCGACCGGGGGGACATAGGAGGGAATGTCGTTGAGCGCGCTTCGTTGCGCCGGGGCGAAGGCGAGCCAACAACTCCCGACGAGGACCTCGCCATCGCCTGGCTCCGGCAGCGGGATCTGCTCGGCAGTGAAGCAGCCTTCATCGACGCGCCCCGTCGGGCGTTGGCTCAGCACGATTTGTGTGGTCGTCCGCATCAGGTCTCCTCTTCGACGGTGAGCTATATTTAGCATGACAAATAGGGCCAAGTCGCTTCGCGGGAAAGTCATGCTGATTGAGCAAATTCCATTCGAATTGCAGGGGAACCAGCCGCTAGCATTTGGGCACAATTGGAGAGGTGCCAGAGAGGCCGAATGGGGCGCCCTGCTAAGGCGTTGATCATGTCAAAGTGATCCGTGGGTTCAAATCCCACCCTCTCCGCCACGACGTGTTTTGCGGCGCATCGGTGATCACTGAGCATGAGGACCGGTGGCTGTGGGCTGGGGCGATTCGTTTTGTCGTTTTTTGCGGCGTACGCTTGTCCATTCAGCGTTGCGGTACCCGTTGCAGTACTTCGGTGGTTCAAGAGCGTTCCTGACGATGCGAGAGGGCCGGATGTGCCACGGTGACCGGTAGGGAAACGTTCGACTGCGGGCGATGGAGCGACGACGGTTTGTGGTAAGGCGGGCAACGGTGAGGGCTCGCTCTATTTTCATGACGGGGTGCAGACGTGGCGCGCTTCGTACGAAGTTGATGGTGTCCGTCGTTGGGTGCAGGCAAAGACACGTGATCTTGCGGTGGCCAAACGCGATAAGGCGCTTGCGGATCGGTCGAGTGTGCGGGCGGGTGCTGTTCGTTTCGACGCGGCGACGAAGGAGAGCGAACTCGTCGACGCGTGGTTGTCTGATGTTGCTCGGCATCGGATGCGGGTGACGACGTTCGAGGAGACGTCGAAGCGGTTGGCGCAGCGCGGTCACTTGCGTCAGGTGGCGATCGGTGATCTGACGGTGGAGACGTTGACGCGGTGGCAGTCGAAACTGTTGGATCGGTTAGCTCCGCGGACGGTGGTCGGCACGCGGACGAGTGTCAACCAGCTGTTGAAATGGGCGGTGGAACTCGAAGTGATCGCCCTGAACCCGATCACCAAGGTGCGTGCACCGAATGTTGCGGCGAAGACCGGCAATGTGTTGGCGCCAGCGGATGTGGCCAGGTTGCTGGAGGCGACGGAATCGCACCGTTACGGTCCTGTCGTCGCGTTGCTGTTCACGAGTGGCCTGAGGGTCTCGGAGGCGTTGGGGTTGTCGTGGGATGACATCAATGCGGAGAACGGACGGCGACGGTTCGTGATGTATTCGGCTGCCACCGGTAAGGCGTTCGGGCCACCGAAGACCACCGCTCATCTGGGTACGCACGTAGGTCGCCGTTCGTTGATCACGGCGTTGTACACGAACGGCGTGCCGTTGGACGACATCAGGGCGAGCGCTTTGGCGCCGTTGCCGTCGTGCTCCGCAAAATCTTCGCGATCGAGCGAATGCACGAGGTAATACGCAGCATCGACTTCGTGGATGGTTCCGGGCTTGAAGTTCGGTCGAGAGATGCGAACCGACGAAACCGCTACCGCCAGCGATGAGGATATTCATGAGCAGCGGGCACCCGGCATCCATCCGTCATACACGGAGCTTTGTGGGGCGCCGCACATGGTGCCGACCGTCGCCGCAGCGCAGTCGAAATCACCCGAGGTGCCAAGGCGAATCGGCCACAATGTGGACCACGAACGAATGAGGCGCGCACGCCCGGGTGTCGTTGTCGATCGCCGGCCACGACGCACACGAACCGCGATAAGCGTACGGTTTCGAATACGGCAGACTCGGATGCAGTCCTACCGGGTACCGGAGAAATCGATGTGCGCCACCGCCAATCCCCGTCTGTCATCTCGAAACGCGGTTCGACAATGAGTAAAAATCACGAAGCGGCCGACGACAGCAGGGATTTTCGGAACGACCAGCTGCGTTGCGAGGATGCTGCGTGGGGTTACGTTTCACCGGGGGAGTCCCGTTGGCCGGCAAGCGTTTCCGTAGGTGGAGCGCTGGTGCTGCAGCTGTTACTTCCCGACCGTCTGACGATCGGACCGTTCTGGTTGATTCCAGCGATCGAGGCGTTCGTGCTCGTGACACTCATCATCGTCGCCCCTTCGCACGTCAACAACAGGACGCGAGATGCTCGTTGGCTGGCGCTCGGACTGATCGCGATCCTCATCCTCACGAACGCGATCACGCTCGGCCTCTTGATGCATCACTTGCTTCATGCCGGACCTGACCTCAATGGACGGTCACTTGTCTTTTCGGCCGTGGCAGTGTGGTCGACGGGCGTGGTGGCATTTGGGCTGTCGTATTGGGAGATCGATCGAGGTGGACCAACTCAACGGTGCAGCCCTCTGCATCCGGCACCGGACTTCATGTTCCCGCAGATGGAGAACCCTGATGTGACGGAAGAGCGTTGGACGCCGCGGTTCACCGACTACCTCTATGTTTCGTTGACGAACTCGACGGCGTTCAGTCCAACCGATGCGCTGCCTTTGACTGCACGAGCCAAGGCGATCATGGCTGTCCAATCTCTGACGTCACTGGCGACGATCGTCGTCGTGGGAGCACGAGCCGTCAACATCCTCAAATAGCTTCAACTCACCCGGCTGGGGTGCAGATGGCGGTTGAACCCTTGCAGTTCCTTGCATAGCCACTTGGTCTGATCGTTGATTTCGAGTGCTGTGTCGTATTCGGATTCGACGACGAGTTCTGCAGCAGTGAAGACGCCATCAACGTCCGAGCGCAGATCGATTGGGAACGATCAACACCGTCCAGAAGGACGTCACTGCAACGGCCACTGGGCTCTCCGCGTCGCGCTCGAGTTGTGCCAGAAAGTTTGGCCAGCACCTTGCAGTCACGATTGTGCAGCGACAGCCTGACGAAGGATTGTCTGAAACGCCGGACGAGCGTTCAGCGCTCCGCGCCACGCCACGGACCACGACCTGTCAGATATCGCCGGTTCCATGAGCGCAGCCATCGCCCGGCACGGCAGATCCGGCGGCGTCGTACACAACGCAAAGCTGGTTGACCTTCAACCAGCGGCAATATTCAGTCAAGGATGATTCGCATATGACTACTTGCCAACTCGGCACCGTTCCATGGCGACTGGCTCGTGTTCCTCGTGATCGGATGCTGTGTCCTCAGCTTCGCGTACTTCGGAGATCTCAAACTCGTCAGAGCATGCAAGTCAGGCGCGCCGCCACCCCGCATGCCATTCAACGGGCACCGACGCCACCCCGAATACGTGAAGTCGCTCGTCAGACTCCAGCTCACAACCAGCATTTCCTTCCGGTTCCTTTTCTCATAGCTGGCGTGACTCGTCTGATCTCCGGACGAAAGCATCGCAGACTGTCCGATAACGCCGGATCAAAGTACGGGGTATCGACGCTAGAAGGCGAGCTCGGCGCTGAGTCGATTGGCGATCTCGTCCATCCGATCGGCACTCACGGCCTCATCAGGCGAGGCTCCCATCAGGCCGAAGATTTCCGGACCCCTGTGCTCAGAAGGTAGATTTCGCGGTCGAGGGATCACGTGCACGTGTGGGTGGTCGTGGTGCTCGGCGAACTGGGCCACGTACGTCTTCTCGCAGCCCAGAACCACCTGTAGCGATCGTGAGACCTCGCGAATGAGTCGGCCCAGGGTCACAGCCTCATCATCAGACATGTCTGCAACGGAGGTGATGTGCCGCCGCGTTACGAGGACAATCCAACCTTCGACCCTGGTCCCGAAGGCATGGACGACGTCCCAGCAAGGAGTTCGACGAATCGAGTCCCAAAGCGGCGCCTCAACCCGGTCTCGTCTCGCAATCAAGCCACAGGCCACGCAGGTCGACACCACAACAGCGTGACATAAGCCTGGCTCGGCCACCGTCCCGTACCGCCAGCTGCTGGATGTTCGCGTGCGCCTGCTGGTGCGCGCCCGGGGTGGTCCGCTAGCAGTGACGAACGGTCGCCGTCAGGCGCCGGTGGCGATATTGTCGAGCCTCGCCACCGACTGCTCGAGCATGGCTACGGGGACGATGGGCCAGTCGGGGCGACGGGCGCGCAGTTCGGGTGTGATGTTCGTCCAGTCGCAGTAATTGATGACGTCGGTCTCGTTGTCGCTCACCGCGTCGAGCTTCCAGCCGTACACGTGGCCGAGAGGAGCTTGATCGACGCCGCCGACCGTCCACTCCACCAACTGGTCCGGCACGATCTGCGTCACCGTGTTGCGAACCTTGTACTTCACCAACCCCGGTATGTCGTTGAGCGGCGTGCGGTCCATGTCGATGTCGAACACGTCGCCCACCGCCTCGAGCGGCTGAGCGTCTGGCGCAGCCTCGAGCATGCCCGATCCGTCGATGCGCACATGGCCCTCGGGACTGGAGACAATCTCGAACAGCGCGTGCGCTGATGCCTTGATGCGTCGGCTTGCGGACACTCGTTGATCAGTCACGGACCTATGTTCACCTACCGTCGCACCCACAAACGAACCGTCGGATCGCGCCGGTACCGAGCGCGCGTCAGAAGAGGGTGGTCGAGCGTCGCAGATCCCGTCGAAGAGCGACACGCCGACCCACTTCGTCGGGATCGGAGAGATCGGCGAGTCCGCTTCTCCAGAACCATGTCGATGTACTTGTCGATGTACTTAACGATGAAGTCCTGGCAATGGAGTCGTCGGCTCTCGCCTTCGTCACGCCCGCGACGGCGCAGCGACCTAGACAACGTCGGACTCGGTCTCCGTGCAGGGTGAGGCCCTTGTTCGTCAAGAACTTGTGACCCTCAGCGCGGCCCTTGGAACTGGATCGGTCCAAATCGGAGCTCGAAGCTTGAAGCTTGAAGTTCCCGAACGAGCAACGTGCTGAAATTATTCAGCAAATATCTTGAGATGATGTTCGTCGGTTTATGGCCTGGCGGGTATGACGATCGGCATTGCTTTCAACTTTCAGTGGTCCGATCTTGCACGTCAGTCGAGTCGTGTCGGTGACGCGCTGGACGAGTTCGGTGAGGTCACCGTGACCCGAGGGAGTCAGGTCTTGCGGCTCGCTCCGCAGGCTCCTGATCCGGTCGTCGCTGCGACTCGGGATTTGTGCCGGTTGATGTCAGCGCTCGTGCAGATCGAGGTGCCCGATCATGTCACCAAGGTCCTCAACGCAGCGTGGCCGTGGACTCGGGCCTTGCCCGTCGAGGATCCGCTCGAGCTGGCTCGCGAAGTCGGCGAGGCCGCCGAGATGTCCGAATCACTGGGCACGTGGCGGCCGTGGCTCGACGTCGTTGAGGACTGGCGACGCCGCCACTCGCCCATCGAAGACGAATGAGTGGCGCATCCGACTGGCAACGTCCGAAGCAGCGAAAGGTTGGAACGAGTGGTCTCGCCAGGTGCCGGGGCAGGTCGCAAGCCTCCACGATCGTCTGACGTATGACCCGCGTCACGTCGACAACCCGCAGCGCCAGGGCCGACTCAAAGGAACGATCGGTACCGTGACTTTGTACGGAGCCGAGTTTGATCAGTGGCAGTACGAGATCACAGGCGGCGGACGAGTGTGGCACGTCGCTGACGATGACAAACACACCGTGTGGATCACCATGGCCTCGCCGGCCACCCAAAAGCAACCGATTAGAGGGCGCTCACTTCCCCTCCCAACCTACGGATCACGCACTCGATTGCTGTCAGAACCACCATTATGGGCGCATGATTTGGGGTAGCTCAGCAGGTGAGATCTCGGTCTGCTGACATAACTATCAATCAACCCGGGCCCGGTCCTCTGACGTACGCCTTTGCCTGAGATGTTTGGCGCACCCGTTCGCTCGCAAAAACGAACAGGTCTCGTCTCGCAGCTGCCGGACAATGGCCCCACTCTCAGCTGTTGAACCGTATGGTTCATACAGCGAGAACGCGGGCGTCAAGTAGGCACTAATTTCAAGTCGTAAACGGGGAGTGTCAAAGTGCGCAGTTGAAAGCGTTGCAGGCCGAGGCGTTTTCACGCCGTATGCGTGGCTGCCGCAGGCTCATCGTTTGGCGGGTCGATCATCGGCTCAACCGATGAGGTCGGCCTTCGAGCGCACGACGCTGGTGGTGACAAGGATGATCGGACGTTCAAAATGGTCGCCCTCAACCTCAACGAACCGTACATCAGTTAATTGTCTCGGTAGATCGATGACACGTTCGAGTAGGCGGCGGTCAGGCCGGCTGTCCGCTTTGGGGCCAAAGCCAGGGGGAAGCGTCGCGCCGAACGTGACCGTGAGTTCCTCAGCGCGTTCCCGACGCAGGGGAGGCGTCTCCTTGCGGTGTGACCTCGGCGAAGCGGGCGAGCACGATCGTTGCGAGCACGGTGACGATTACACCGGCGAGCGCGACTCCGCCCTGATGCGGACGTGAGCGGTCGCCCAGCAGGGTAAGGCCGACGATCGCCGCCACGACGGTTTCGACGACGAAGACGATTGCCGCCACCGCCGTGACCGATCCCCGCTGCAGTGCCGTAGCGAACAGGAGCGTACCCAGCAGGCCGTAGAGCACGACCGCCCAGGCGACCGGTTCCGTCAGCAGGTGCCAGAGCGGCCTCGGCACGACCAGCACCCGGGCCGCGATGCCGGTGCCGGCCCAGCTCAGCCCAGCGGCCAGGGCGAGCACCACCGCCGAGACGCGGGTGCGCAGCCGGGCACCTGCGACGCCGAGGCCGAGTGCGACGCCGACGCCAGCGACCAAAATCCACTGCCGCACGTTCGACGGCGTCACGGCGGGCTTCGGTCGCGCCGAGATGGCCAACAGCGCCATGCCGACGATCAGACCGGCGAGCGCCCCCAAGTCACGGCGTCCCAGGCGGGTGCCGAGCACGCGCGAGGCGACGAATGCCGTCACCCCGACGCTCGAGGCGATCGCCGGCTGGACGACGAAGAGGGGAAGGGTCCGCAGTGCCGCGACGGTCGCCACGAAGCCGAGGAGGTCGAGGCCGAGGCCGGCCACGTAGGGTAGCTGGCCGAGCAGGCGAACCAGGAGCATCGCGTCGAGGTGCTGGCTCCGGCTCGCCCGCCCGGCGGCCGTTGCCTGGATCACCGAGGCCGACCCGTACGCGACCGCTGCGACAGCGGCTCCCAACCACGAGATGACGACCGCCATGTTCCTCCCATCGGGTGGCGTGGCAGGATGACGCACGAGACCGACTCGCATGGTACGGGCAGCTGCCCGTACCGCATCCGACCGTGCGACCGTCGCGCCGCACGAAGGCGCGGCGAGCGATCACCTCACGATCGCCATGCACCCGGCATGGTCGTCTTGGCGTGCACCGACCTGCACCTCGGGGCCTCCTCCACGGACGCGTCCCTCCTCAGGCAGGTCCGGTTGTCGCGCCATCTCACACAAACGTTGCTGGCTCGGCATGCCGACGTGACGCAGCCGGTGGCATGCTGATGCAACACCCGGCATCGCCATCAACATGGCGCCGCCGGACCATGCCCGGTCGTCCTGCGAGGAGCCATTGAGCTCGCCAACCTCACCGGCGTCGAACCGGTCGCTGCCGTTGCTCTAACCCGCGAGGTCAGCCCGCCCGGAGAATCCGTAGATATCGACGTTCTCCGCCACGGCTGACGGACGACGTCGACATGATCGCCGATCCGCGCCGGAGAGCGCCCTGCTGACTCGCCGCGACCCATCCCGACCAGCGCTGATCTTCTCAGGCCAGATTCCGGTTGCAGCATCTTTCCGACACTCGCTCGTTGCGGTCGGTTTGGCATTCGCAACACCGTTGCGCTCCCCGATTGCGCGACCCGAGGTCGCAGCGCTCGTTGCAGTGCCGGTTGCAGTACAAGCCAACAAATATTATGCCTGACCACGGTGTGAGCGGAATCCCACCCTCTCCGCCAATTCACTGAGCGAACCCATCTGTTCGGAGCTGCTCCGGTCGCCACCGTTGCCGCCCTCACGACACCAACACGTCGAGCCGAACGCTAACATCGCGACACCGTCGTGAGGTCGTCGCGAACGCTCGCAGCATCGTCGGGACGCGTGGCGTCACCGATGACCGGGCAACCGGTTCCGGTGTGCGAGTTGGCAACCGTGCTCGGCACCGCACCGACCAGGACCGGTCCAGGGACGCTCGTTGTTGTGAACGGCACCATCGGCAAGCTCGCTTTCGTCGTCGATGCGTTGCTCGATCAACGCGACGTCGTCGTCAAGGGACTGAGCAAACTCGTCCCCCGTCTCGGTGTCGTCGCCGGAGCGAGTGTCGAGCCTGACGGTTCGATTCTGCTGGTACTCGATCCGCATGGCCTGCTCGAACGGGCGAAGGGATATACGCGGCGGACGCTCGTCGAGGACGTCGACATTGCCGTACCAACAGCACATCACGGGCACATCCTGGTCGTCGATGACGCACTGACCGTTCGCGAGTTACGACGCTCGATCCTCGAGCGCGCCGGGGTTCGCGGTGACGGTGGCGTGCGACGGCATCGAGGCGCTGCAGCAACTCGACGGGAATGTTTTCGATCTCGTCATCACCGATGTCGAGATGCCGAGGATGGATGGCTTCGGGTTGACGGAGCAGATTCGCGCCACGCCGAGGATCTGCAACCTCGCTGTCCTGATGCTGACGTCGTGCGGGAGCGACAGCGACCGTCAGCGCGGCATGGACGCCGGCGCGGACGGCTACATCGTGAAGGACGCGTTCGACGAGCACGGTCTCATCGAAGCCGTCGATCGTCTGCTCGGAGCCCGGCTGTGACGCCAACCCCCCGAGCAGCGTGTCGCGTCGTCGTCGTCGAGGATTCACTGGTCCAGCGCGCCCATCTCGTGGCGTTGCTGGAATCTGCCGGTGACATCGTCGTCCTCCGCGAGGCCTCGACTGCAACGGAGGCGATCGAACTCGTCGACCGCCTCCGTCCCGACGTCGTCACGCTCGACCTGCAAATTCCCGGGAGGGGACGAGGTACTGCGGGAGCTGGTGCTGCGGCTGAGGTCGATAGCCCGCGATGATGATGTGGTCCGACGCTGGGTGGCGAAGAGTTCGTGATCATCGCCCCTCGTACGACGATCGAAGGCGCCGCCGCGCTTGCCGAGCGTGCACGCCTTTTGTTGCCGAACGATCGTTCTCAATAGGCGACCACGACATTGCCGTCACCGTCAGCGCCGGCTGCGCATCAGGAATTGGCGAGTATCCGGCGTCCCTCGTCCGACGCGCTGATCAGGCGCTCTACGAGTCGAAGCTACATGGACGCAATCGCGTCACGTGTAACTCCCCGCACGACGTGATCGGTCACGTTTCCCCGCAGATGATTCAGTAACTCGGGCCGATAATCGTCGTACGGCGATGATGACGAAACGTCATCTGACAACGATTCGATGTCGATTATGTTGCATTTCCATGACGAATGGACTAGACAGTCACTCCAACACCGCACGGCGAGTTCGTGCGAAGGGCGAGGACGACACCCTCTGATTGCCCAATGGCCGGATCCGCTCCGCCCAGCAGGTCATGAAAAGGACGGAAATGTACGACGAAGAACCCCGGTACATCACAGGGCCGAATCGAAAACGCTCGACACGGGATCCGTTCGTCGCCCGTATCGGGTTGATCGTTATCGGTTTCGTGATGTTGCTGCCCGTCGCCATCTTCCTGCGCCCGGATACCGGTGCAACTGTCAAGACGTCCGGACTGCCTGGTGCCGTCGCTGTCCTCCAGCCAGCGGTTGCCGATGCAGCCGTCGCCAGTGTCGATACCGCGCCGATCTCGAGCGACGGGATGACAGGCTCGGGCATCGCAACAGATCTTTCGCAGACGTCACCATCTGACGCAGCGTCGCCGGCCGAGACATTGGCGGCTGCCCCGACGCTGCCGGCCGCCGAGACGTTGCCTCCAGCGGAGACGCTTCCCGCTGCGCAGACATTGCCTCCGGCGGCGACGCAAGCCGATTCGACGGCGTTGTCTGGCGGCAGCGCTACGACGACGAAGCGAAAGTCTGC
>Ga0123338_10000497_pt1 | contig 40160 bp, 37 predicted proteins | sample grotaG_FD_89793 | JGI IMG/M metagenome (GOLD analysis project Ga0123338, IMG submission 89793) | Glacier valley bacterial and archeal communities from Borup Fiord, Nunavut, Canada, to study Microbial Dark Matter (Phase II) -... | ecosystem: Environmental > Aquatic > Freshwater > Ice > Glacier ...
GAGCATGCGAATGACGCGGTCGCCGATCTCCTCGTAGTCGTCGTACAGCCGGGCGATGATCGCCGCGATCGATTGCGACGGTCCGACGAACCGCGGCTCGTCAGACTGGCGGAAGGTACCGATCGCCGCCAGTATCAGTGCTTCCTTGCTGCCGAATACCCGAAGCACTGTCTGGACGGTGACGCCGCTCATCGTTGCCACCCGGTCGAGGGTAAACTCGGCCGATTGATCCATGAACAGACCCTGCGCGGCGTCGACAATCCGTCGCCTCGTGGCGGCAGCTTTGTCTGCCCTCACCGCCGAGAAGTAGGCCCGCTTCACATTCATATGAATGAGACTAATACGAATGTGAAATTCATGTCAATGGAATCCACGTGAACAATCGCGAAGACAGGAGGCAACGACGAGCGCTTGGCCGCCGCGTGTCATTCGGCTCGTCTCCGTTGTCATAGAGTGAACGCGGGGAGCTGGATGATGGGGGTGTAACGATGGCTCGTGCTGGTTCGATCTTGGGCAACGAGGTCCTGCGTCTGGAGGATCCGACGCTGCTGACCGGGGATGGAAAGTTCGTCGACGACCTCGTCGAGACGGACATGTTGTACGTGGCGCTCGCCCGCTCGGCGATCGCCCACGGCACGATCAACTCCGTCGAGCTCGGCAGGGCTCGGTCGATGCCGGGCGTCGTCGCCGTGTACGGCGGTGACGACTTGGGGATCCCAGCGATGCAGGGCTTCCCAATGTTGCCGCCCGACTTCAATCGACCGATCTTCGCGACCGAGCGCGTCCGCTTCGTCGGCGACGTGATTGCGGCCGTCGTCGCCGAGACGCAGGCGCAGGCGAATGATGCGGCGCGGGAGATCCACGCCGACATCGAGCCGCTGCCGGTCGTCCTAACCGCAGCCGAAGGACTCGCGCCCGACGCAGCGCTGCTGTTTCCCGAAACCGGATCGAACGTCTGCTTTGCCACAGAATTCGGCAAAGAGGGCGGAGACCCTTGCGAAGGCGCCGATAGCGTCGTCGACCTCACGATGGAGAACAACGGCGTCGTTGCCGTCCCGGCCGACGGTGGGCTCACGATGTGGGTGTCGCATCAGGCGCCGCACACGATCCACGGTGGCTACGCCCCGATGCTCGGCCTCGACCCGGCACAGCTGCGCATCGTGTGCCCATGGGTCGGAGGCGGGTTCGGGCCCAAAGCCGCTGCCTACGTCGAGCACCTGATCGCCGGAAAGGCGGCTCTGGCGCTGGGCAAACCGGTGAAGTGGGTCGAGAGCCGCTCGGAGGACATGGTGTCGTTGGTACACGGCCGCGACTACGTCATGAATGCCCGGCTGGGCGTGACCAACGAGGGCAGGATCGTCGGCTTCGACGTCGAGGTGTTGGCGTCGGCCGGCGCGTATCCGGCGATCGGGGCGATCCTGCCGCTGCTGACACAGATGATGTCGGTGGGCGTGTACGAGGTTCCGAAGGTGCGTTTCGACGCCAAGACGGTGCTCACCAACAACACGACCGTCGGCGCGTACCGCGGCGCAGGACGTCCTGAGGCGACGCAGTTGATCGAGCGCATCCTCGACGTTGCCGCCGACAAGATCGGGATGGACCCGGCGGAGATCCGACGCGTCAACTTCATGCAGCCCGACACCTTCCCGCGCACCACGCTCACCGGTGCGAACTATGACTCCGGCGAGTACGCCAGGGCCCTCGACGCGGCGCTCGAGGCGGCAGGCTACGCCGATCTGCGTGCCAAGCAGGCGGCACGCCGCTCATCCGGCAACGTCAAGCAGATCGGCATCGGCGTGTCGGCGTATGTCGAAGTCACGGCGCCTGTCGGCCTGCACATCGAGTGGGGTGCCTGCGAGGTGAACGCTGACGGTTCCGCAACGGTGTTTGCCGGCACCAGCGTCCATGGCCAAGGTCACCGGACTGCGTTCGCGATGCTTGCCAGTGACGTGCTCGGCATCCCGATGGACCAGATCACCCTTGTCAACTCCGATACCTCGCGAGTGCCGCGCGGTGCGGGCACGCTCGGCTCGCGTTCGCTGCAGACGGCCGGCAGCGCCATCCACGTTGCCTCCGAGGGGGTGCTCGATCGGGCGAAGCAGATCGCTGCGCACATGCTCGAAGCATCAGCCGACGACATCGTCGTCGGCAACGGCGGGCTGCAGGTCGCCGGCGTGCCGGCCAACGCGGTGACATGGGTCGAGCTCGCCGCAGCATCGCAGGACTCGTCGAAGCTGCCAGATGGGGTCGAGCCGGGAGCGCTGCGACACGAGCTCGATTTCGATGGCACCGATTCGACGTTCCCGTTCGGCGCTCACGTGTCGGTAGTCGAGGTCGACATCGAGACCGGTGCCGTGACGATGCTGCGTCACGTCGCTGTCGACGACTGCGGCCGCATCCTCAACCCGATGCTGGTCCGTGGGCAACAACACGGCGGCATCGCCCAGGGTGCGGCACAGGCGCTGTTCGAGCAGGTGATGTACGACGCCGACGGGAACCCGACCACCTCCAATCTCACCGACTACGCGATCCCATCGGCGGCCGAGTTCTGCAGCTTCGAGACGTCGAACACCCAGACCGACAGCCCGCGCAACCCACTCGGAGCCAAGGGCATCGGAGAGTCCGGCACCATCGGGTCCACTCCGGCCATTCAGAACGCCGTGGTCGACGCGTTGTCACACCTCGGCGTGACGCACGTCGACATGCCGTGCACCGCCGAGCGCGTCTGGACGGCGATCAACAACGCCCGCTGACGGCGGCGGCCCTGCGCGCGTTAGAGCGCGTGCGCCGATTGCCCGCGCCCGGACGGGTGAGGCCTGCTTCGCTCGGCGATACTGGTTGGCGCATCCGTGCCGACCCGAAGGACCGAACATGACGATGGATCAGACACGCGACGTGCTCGACCTCTTCCGCCTCGACGGGGCGGTGGCGGTCGTCACCGGTGGCGGCACGGGGATCGGCCGGGCGATCGCCCGAGGGCTCGCCAGTGCCGGAGCCGATGTCGCCCTGGCGGGCCGGCGACCCGGGCCATTGGCGGAGGTGGCCGCTGAGATCGCGTCGCTCGGGCGAAGCTCCATCACCGTCCCGACCGACGTCACCGTGCGCGCCGATCTGGATCGACTCGCCGAGCAGACCGTTGCAGCCTTCGGACCCGTGACGATCTGGGTCAACAACGCCGGTGGACTGCAGGGCGAGCCGATGGGAGTCCTGAGTGCCGTGACCGAGGAGTCGTGGCACACCATCTTCGACCGGAATCTGACCGCGGTGTGGGCTGCGAGCGTGGTCGCACAAGGAGTGCTCGCCGATGGTGGCGTCATCATCAACGTCTCGTCGACGGCCGGATCGACACGCGGCGCACCGGGTCACGGGGTCTACAGCGCCGCCAAAGTCGCTGTCAACCACCTCACCCAGACCCTGGCGCTCGAGTGCGCTCCACGCCGGATCCGGGTCAACGCCATCGCGCCCGGGCACACGCAGACCGAGGACTACGAAGAGGCCTCCGGCTTCACCGATCGACAGTTCGAGAAGCTCGGCGCCAAACAACCGCTCGGTCGTCTCGGTCAGCCCGACGACTTTGCCGCGGCAGCCGTCTTTCTGGCGTCACGAGCGTCGTCATGGATCACCGGCCAGATCCTGACCATCAGCGGAACGCCGTAGTCCACGCGGACGAGGAGGTCCTGCCGGGATTCCGAGCCGCTGCCGACGACTTCTTCGCGCAGATGGGACCCGTTGACGGCCGGCGGCCATGGGCCTGACGTCGCGCCGGTCTCCAGCCCGCCGGCTGGATCAGGCGACCTCTCGGCTGAGGCTTACGTCGGCGGAGATGGATGTCAGGACGACGGCCCAGGCGATCAGCACAAGCGCCGCAGCGCCGGGTGAGAGCAGTGATGCCGTCTCCTTGCCCGAGCTCGTCAGGGCGACGCCGGCTCCCGCCGGCAGCCACTTGGCGAGTGACGGAACCGAGGGTTGCAGCACCGCGACTTCGATGACCTGCACCCAGATGATCGCACCGATGATCGCACCGACGGTGTGGCGGGCAGCAGCGCCCAACGCCACGCCGAGCATGCCGAAGCAGCCGCTCGCCAGTACAGCGCCCCACCACATCCGTGTCACGTCGACGGGCAGGTGGTGGATGCCCTTGGCGGGCGTACATCGGCACGTCGCCGGCAACGGCCAGGCCGAAGGCGACGAATCCGATCAGTGCACCCAGCACGGCGGAGGTCGCCAGTTTGGCGACGACGACGCGGATGCGGCGTGGCTCGGCGAGGAAGCTACCGATGATCATGCGGTGCCGGTACTCGCCGGCCACCATCACGATGCCCATCGCCAGGGCGACCATGGTCGATACGGCAGCTCATTCGCCCGCCCGGGACGGCGGCCCCCTTCACCGGGAGCCAGACACACCCGGACGCGAAGCGCCGGGACTTCGCGGGGCACGAGCCGGCATGGCGGCGCAACCGGGGCAACCGCTCCATCGTCGCGCAGCCGCGACGAGTCGTTCGTCGCGTGCGACCGCCATGTTCTCGGCGGGGCTGATCCTGTCAGCGGCGTTGTCAGGCCAACAGCCCCACTCCTTCAACGTTCGGAAGGCGTCGTATTCGTCGCGCGCCCCCAGCAGCCAACCAAACGTCGATGTCGGCGCCACACCGGTTCATCCAGCATGATCCCCACATCAGGAGCGCTGCCGCCCGCATACACCATCCACCGTGATAGACGCCACACCGGCCAAACCCTTTGAACGCGCGGACCGGCAGCCACCGCGAGATGAGACGCCGAGCGGATCAAAGGCACCGACCCTCACGGACCGAGTAACCATTTCCCGATCTGCACATGTGCACGGGGTGCTGCACGGGACGCCTTCTTCCCTACTGACGGCCGGGGTGATCGCTGCCGGGTTCGCTGAAATCGCGCCGACGCGAAGCGTTGGGCGCCTCGTCGTCGCCTTCGCATCGTTGCCGCTACTCGTTCACACAGTGTTGTTTGATCCTGCGTGGTGCGGCTCGATGCCCTGTGTTGTTCTGTGTTGTTCTTGTGTTGTTCTGTCGCGTCTACCTGGCGTGTACCTGGGAGGATTTCTTACGCAGGCTGCCCGGCTCGATATAGCCACTGAGCTGGTCTTTTACGGGTGGAGACGAGGGGAATCGAACCCCTGACATCTACCTTGCAAAGGTAGCGCTCTGCCAACTGAGCTACGTCCCCGTTGGGGCGTGACGATTGTAGCGGTGCATCGCGACGACGGCACCTCCGATTGGCCTGAGATATCGCCGACCACCCGCGCCTGCGATGATCGACAGATGACAGAGCATGTCGACGAACCTGACGGCCGGGACATCGACGGCGGCGCAGGACCAAATCCACTGGTGGGCGGGCCGATCGACAACTGCGATGATCCGCTCGAAGACCCTAGGCCCGGCGTGCTCAGCGATATCGCCAGGTTTCTAACCGCCCCGGTCAGAGCGCTGCCGGAAGTCGGTGCGCTGGTCCAGCCGGCCTGGCGTCGTCTGACAGAGGGCGAATCGGTCTGGCCGGTGCGCGGCGCAGTCACCGTTGCCATCTTCCTGCAGGTCACACTGCCTCCGAGATACGCGATGCCGCCCCGGTGGCTGTTCCCCGCCGTCGGTATCGCCGTCGCCGTCGCGCTCTGGGTCGCCCATCCGAAGCGGATCACCAAGCACACGCCGCTCCTGCGAACCTTGAGCATCTCCCTGATCTTCGTGATGTCGTTCTCCAACGCCGGGTCCGGCCTGCGCCTGATCGCCGCACTGTTGAACGGCCACGCCGGTGAGGACGCCGGAGGATTGCTGCTGCCAGGTGGTGCGATCTGGCTGACGAACGTGATCGTTTTCTCCATGTGGTACTGGGATCTCGACCGAGGCGGCCCAGCGGCACGAGCAATGGCGATGAAGCCGTACCCGGATTTCCTCTTCGCCCAGATGACCGTCGAGAACCTTTCCAAACCGGACTGGACACCGGAATTCATCGACTACCTCTACCTCTCGTTCACCAATGCGACGGCGTTCAGCCCGACGGACACGCTGCCGCTCGCGCGTTGGGCGAAGCTGACGATGATGCTGCAGTCGATTGTTTCCCTGTCGTTAGTGGCGCTGGTGATCGCCAGGGCAGTCAACATCCTCAAATAAGCAGTTCTGTGGACCGTTTTGCACCGCTGGCGGTGCACCAGTGGACTCAGTTCCCGGGAGAGAGCGGTAGACAGAGCGGTGTGAGACGTTCGATCGATGACCAGCCGTTCAACGAGGCGGACCTGCCCCCCGGAGACGAGGATGCCGCACGCCTGTCGTGGGCCGTGGCGATCTGTGACGACTACGACGATTCCGAGCCGCGAGTCGTGCTCACCGCCGAGGAGTGCGGCAAACCGGGTGCCGGCCTGATCTTCCATCTCACGCCTGACCACACGAGGCGGCTGCGGCGTGCGCTCCACGATGCGCTGCGCGAGATCGGCGAGCGTCCAGGCGACTAAACCGTCGGCACCCTTGGCATCAGCGTGAGCGAGGCCTATTGTTGACCCAGGAAGTCCACAATCTTGCCGAATTCTGCCTGGGAGGCACGCCATGGGGATCACACCCGTCATTCCCACACCTCGCGATCTCGACGCCGAGCAGCAGCGCGACATCGAACGGTTCGAGCAGGCTGCGGAGGCATACCTCGCCGGTGAGATCGAAGAGGACGTCTTCCGTGTGATGCGACTCAACAACGGCATCTACGGCCAGCGCCAGGGCGGCACCAACCAGATGGTGCGCATCAAGCTGCCGGCAGGCACGATCACCCCGGAACAACTCGACATGATGGCCTTCATCTCCGAAAAGTACTCACGTGGATGGGGCCATCTCACCACCCGCCAGAACGTCCAGGTGCACTACGTCGAACTTCGCCAGGTCGCCGAAGTCATGCGCCACCTCGCTTCTGTCGGGCTGACGAGCCGCGAAGCATGCGGCGACACGGTCCGCAACGTGATGGCCTGCCATCTCGCAGGCGCATGCCCTCACGAGCATCTCGACGTGACCGCATGGGCCGAGGCTGCGTTCCGTCACTTCGTCCGCAACCCGCTCGGTCAGCGCCTACCGCGCAAGTTCAAGATCAACTTCTCCGGTTGTTCGACCGACTGTGGCCAGGCGATGTTCAACGACGTCGGCGTGATCGCCGCTACACGGGTGCTCGAAGATGGAAGCTCCGAAGCCGGTTTCCGGGTCTACATTGCAGGTGGGCTCGGTGCGAACCCGCATCCGGCGCTGGCGCTCGAGCCGTTCACCCGTCGCGAGGACCTGCTTCCGACGATCGAGGCCACGCTGCGGGTGTTCGATCAGACCGGCAACCGTGACAACAAGCTGCGCGCCCGGATGAAGTGGGTCATCGACACGCTCGGCTGGGAAGAAGTCCAGCGGCGCGTGCTCAAGGTCCGGCGCACGCTTCCGGCATCTTCCTCGTGGCCCGGCGGTATCCCTGCGGAGGTCACCAAGGCCGGCGACGCGCCGGCCGGGAGCGTCCAGACGGGCGAGGTGACGCCGGTCGGTCAGGGCGTCCAGGTGTCGCTGACACCGAGTGACCCGTATCTCCGCTGGGTCGCAACGAGCGTCATCCGTGGCGCCGCCAACGGCAGTGTGTCTGCCGTCGCCTACGCCGCCCTCGGAGACATCACCGCTTCACAGTTCCGTTCGCTGGCCGCTATCCAGCGCGAACTCGGTGCCGGCGTGCGCATCTCCAATCGCCAGAACGTCGTCTACCGCGGCCTCACCGAGGCGCAGTTGCCGATCCTCTTCCAGCGCCTCGAGACGATCTCGATGGCCAGGCCCGGCGCCGAACTGGCACGTGATGTCGTGTCCTGCCCTGGTGCCGATACGTGCAACATCGCCGTCACCCAGTCCCGCGGCCTAGCCAAGGCGATCGGCGACAAGCTCGAAGAGGAGGGCCTCGGCGACATCGGCGGTATTCGTATCAACATCTCCGGGTGCACCAACAGTTGCGGGCAGCACCACATCTCCGACATCGGTTTCTTCGGCGCGGAGCGGCGCGCACACGGTCAGTCGGCACCCGGCTATCAAATGTTGCTCGGCGGCTATGTCGGCCACGAGCAGATCCACTTCGGCGAGAAGGCACTGCGCCTCCCGGCAAAGGCTGCACCTGAGGCAGCAGCACGGGTCGTTCGACGCTTTGCCGAAGAACGCACGGCTGGCGAAGCGTTCCGGACGTGGATGGACCGTGTCGGTGGTGCCAAGGCGGTTGCGCTGCAGTTGCAGGAACTCGACGTCTTCCCGACCCCGGAAACAGCGCCAGACTTCTATACGGACTACGACGAGACCGGGCCGTTCTCCGCCGAGGTCGGCGACTCGGAGTGCGCTGTCTGAACGAGCACCTGTCGCCTTCCATCGCCGACAGCGCCCGTTTCGAGCAGGCTGTCTCGGCGATCGACGCCGCCAACAGCGCCGACCCGCACACCGTGACAGTGAACGGTTCGACGATGCCACTTGCGCTCGCCCACGGAACGCGTGCCATGTCGTGGGCGCTACATCTCGCGCCGCAGGCCGACGAGACGATACTGCTGGCGGTCCGGGCACATCACCTGCGACGATGGGAAGTTCCACGCCAGACCTACCCTGCCGGCAAGCCGGGCTATCTCCGCTGGCGCAGGGATCAGAAGGTCCGACACGCCGTCGATGTCGCCGTGATCATGACGGATGCCGGCTACGAGCAGCCGATCATCGAGCGTGTGCAGTCGCTGATCAGGCGTGAGCACGTGTCGACGGACATCGATGTGCAACTCATCGAAGATGTTGCCTGCCTCGTCTTCCTCGAAACACAGTTCGCTGATTTCGCCGCCGCCAACGACCACCTCAAGGTGCTCGACATCGTTCGTAAGACCGCCCGAAAGATGAGCCCGGTCGGCCTGGCTGCCGTTGCCGATATCGGCCTCGGAGAGCACGAGTTGGCGATCATCGGCGAGGCACTGAGCTCCTGAACCGTCACGTCCGACTCACCCCACACCGCTCGCACCCCGAGCGTCGGTGCAGTTGAGACAGCATGCGTGACTGTTCTGCACAAACGCTCCAGGCCTGACGCCCGGAGCGTCGGAGCGGTCAGATGCCGAGGCCCCGGCGCCGACGGATCGTGCGTTCTGCCACACCGAAGACCAGCGAATCGACGGCGATACCGATGATCAACACGATGATCATCCAGGACAGCAGGCCAGGCGTGTCGTTGAGATCGCGCTCGTTGTTCAGACGGGCACCTATCGAGATCGCGGCGATACCGCCGATCAGTTCGCCGGCCATCAGGCTGCGCCAGGCGAACGCCCATGCCTGCTTGAGGCCGGCGAGGAATGACGGCAGTGCCGCCGGAAGGATCACGTGACGGTAGGCCGGCAACCCGCGTGCGCCGAGCACTCGACCTGCCCTGGTCAACAACGGTGGGATGTGGTCGATGCCGTTGATCACACCGTTGGCGATCGACGGAGCCGCACCGATCACGACGACGAAGATGATCGCCCCCTCGGACAGCTTGAACAACACGACGGCAAGCGGATACCACACGACGGACGGCATCGTCTGCAGTCCCGTGATCAGCGATCCGACTGCGCTGCGCAGCACCTTCGATTTGGCGACGGCAACACCGATCAGCAGGCCTATGACGATCGCCATGGCGAATCCTGTCACTGCCCGGCGCATCGTCGATCCGATTGCGGTCCACGTTCGGCCCGTACCGAGTTCGTGCCAGAGTTGCGGCAGCACGACGCGCGGTCCTGGAAGCACATAGTCGGGTTTCCAATGCGACCAGATGACCGCCTGCCACGCCAGCAGCACGAGAGCGATGGCCGCCAGTTTGGGCCACAGCGACTTCCACACGCGTAGCGCTAGCGCGCCCTTCGCCAGCTCGAGTTGATCGAGCGCGTCCAGTCCGGCGAGTTCGCTGGCGACTTCGTCATCTGACTGCTTCGCCTCGAGTTCCCGCTCTACCAGCCCGAGTTCATCAACTGCTTCAGCGCCCGTTTCGTCGACGTCAGCGGCCATCGCCCGATCTGACATCGCACCGTCGACGACGTCGGTGTTGTCTGCAGATTCGTCAGGTCGGAACGTCAGCGCCATGGCGGGCGACCTCCTGGCCCAAACGCGACGTCACGGCAATGGAGAGTGAACCGACTTCGGGGGATTCGATCCGTCGTGGTCTGGCGAAGTGCACATCGAAGCTGTCGACAACACGACCTGGACGACTCGACAGCAGCACGATGCGATCACCGAGTCTGACGGCTTCACGGACGTTGTGCGTCACGAAGATGATCGTCGCGCCGGTCTGCTGCCAGATGCGTTCGAGTTCGTGATGCAGGACGTCCCGGGTCATCGCGTCGAGTGCACCAAACGGTTCATCCATCAACAGCACATCGGCGTCCTGCGCAAGCGCCCTGGCAAGAGCGACGCGCTGGCGCATACCGCCAGACAGTTCGTGCGGCCGCTTGCTCCCGAATCCTTCGAGCCGCACGAGTTGCAGCAGCTGCTGAACTCTGACCGTGCGCTCCGCCTTGAGAACCCGTCGCAGTTTCATCGGCAGTTCGATGTTCTGCTCGGCCGTCAGCCACGGGAAAAGTGCCGACTCCTGGAACATCAGCCCGACATTGCCGTTGACCGCCAACTCCCCGGTCGTCGGCTGATCCAACCCGGCGATGATGCTGAGCATCGTCGACTTCCCGCATCCGGATGCTCCGACGACGCAGGTGAACGAATGCCGCGTGAAGACGAGGTCGATGCGATCCAACGCCTGGATCTGGTTGCGCCCACTGCGATAGACCTTGCTGAGCCCGCGCAGCTCGACGGCGACATCGACCGCTGAATCCTCGACACGGTCAGCTGTCGTGGTCCTGGGGGCGGCTGAAACGGTGGCGGTCATCGTCACGGACCTGCGACGGCCGGTTCGCCGGCGGCCTTGAGCACATCGTTCAACGGACCGAGGTCGTAGATGCCGGTTAGGTCGACCTTGGCCAGCAGGCCGGCGGAGATCGCGGAGTCGGCATTGGCCTGCAGGGAACTGGCGATCGGATCGTTCGTGAACGTCAGGTTCTGCCATGCGGCTTTGATGACGGCATCACTCAACGCCTTGCCGGTGATCGCCTTGATTTGGGCGTTGGCGATCTGCTGCGCTTCTTCGGGATTCTTGTTGACGAAGTCGTTTGCTGCGACCTGGCCTTCGAGCAATCCCTTGACGACGTCCGGGTGGGCGTCGAGGAATTTGGTGGCGACGATGAGGTGTGTGGTGACGAACTTGCCGCCAGGCCACAACGTCTTCTCATCGACGAGGACCTTCCCGCCACCTTCCTGGATCAGCCGCGTCGCCCACGGTTCCGGCACCCATGCTCCGTCGATCGCCCCACTCTTGAAGGCATCGAGCGTCAACGAGTTGTCCTGCGGGACGATCGAGACGTCTCCGCCTCCGGTCGTGTCCGACGATAGGCCGTTGGTCTTCAGCCATGAGCGCAGGGCGATGTCCTGCGTCCCGCCGAGCTGCCGGGAGGCGATCTTCTTGCCCTTGAGATCAGCTGCCGAATTGATCGCCGGCTTGACGATCAACAGCGCTCCACCGGAGGTCGCCCCTGAAATGATTTCCAGTGCTTTGCCTTTGGACTTCGACCAGGCGTTGATCGCCGGGTTCGGTCCGAGGTAGCTGGCATCGATGGCGTCGGCGAACAATGCCTCGATGGCTGCCGGTCCAGCGTTGAACGTCGACGTCTTGAGCATGACGTTCGGGCCGAGCTTGTCGGCGAAGATCCCTTTGCCGACACCGACCAGCGCGGTGGCATGGGTGATGTTCGGAAAATAGCCGAGCCGCAACGTGACCTTGGCTCCGGAGGTTGCGGCAGTCGAAGCACTGCCGGCTGCAGTCCCAGCGGAAGTCGAACCCGCTGCCGCCACTGTCGTCGAACCAGCCGCTGTCGTCCCAGCGATCGTTGTCGAAGCAACCACAGTTGTCGACGAACCGGCGACCGTCGACGAACTGCCGCATGACGAGAAGCCGACGGATCCGGCAACGAACAGGCCGAGCACGAGTTTCTTGAAGCTGAGCAGACGTCTCAATGGAGCCCCTTGTTGATGTTTGCGATAATCATGATCTAGTTAATCAACTATTGTCCAAATGACGCACCTTCCGCGTGACCATCCGAGATCTCGGGGTCGTCACCGATGCAGGTCAGCGCCTACGTTTCACCGATGACACGAGTGCAATTCGGTACCTTCCTCGCACCCCATCACCCGGTCGGTGAGAGCCCGACGCTGTTGTTCGAGCGTGATCTGGCGTTGGCGGCACACCTCGACCGCCTCGGGTTCGACGAGTTCTGGTGCGGCGAACACCACTCGACCGGCTGGGAGATGATTGCCTCCCCGGAGATGTTCCTCGCCGGTGCCGCCCAGCGGACGCACACGATCCGCCTCGGCACGGGTGTGGTGTCACTCCCCTACCATCATCCGTTCAACGTCGCTCAGCGGATCGTCCAACTCGACCACATGAGCCGCGGCAGGGCGATGTTCGGCTCTGGCCCCGGTGCGCTGCCGTCCGATGCCCGGACGCTGTGTATCGATCCACTCGTGCAACGCGACCGCCAAGACGAGGCCCAGGGCGTGATCATGCGGCTCCTCGCCGGCGAGGATCGCTTCGACTACGAGTCAGACTGGTTCACGATGCGCGACGCTGCGCTGCAGATCCTGCCGCTGCAGGAGAAGATGCCGATGGTCACCGCCTCTTCGATATCACCGTCCGGCATGCAGATAGCCGGGAAGTACGGCATCGGAGCGCTCTCGATCGCCTCGACGTCCTCCGCCGGTATCCAGTCGTTGCCGACCCAGTGGGGATTCGCCGAGGAGGCCGCAGCCACGCACGGCCAGACCGTCGATCGGCGCAACTGGCGCGTGCTGATGGCCTGGCATATCGCCGAGACCCGCGAGCAGGCGCGCAACGAAGCGCTCCTCGGCCTGCAGCGGTGGAACAACGACTACAACGCCGACGTGCTCGGGCGGCCCGATGCCAAACGTGTCGAGGACCCGTGGGAGTTGCTCGATCAGATCACCGGTCACGGCGCTGCCGGTGCGGGCGCAGCAGTCGTCGGAACACCGGACGATCTGATCGCTGCGATACGCGACCTCCAGGAGCGAACCGGCGGCTTCGGCGTCGTGCTCGGCTTCGCCCACGACTGGGCGAACACCGAGGCGACACTGCGATCATGGGATCTCGTCGCCCGCTATGTGATCCCCGAGATCCAGGGTCAGTTGCGACCGATGCGCGCCTCTGCGGCATTCGTCGGCGAACACCGCCAGGAACTGATGGCAGGAGCCGGTGCGGCGATCATGCAGAAGATCATGTCGCACGAAGGTGCTGCGGCAGCGATGGGCATCACCATCGCCCAGATCGCCGAGCGGACCGCCAACGAGAAGGAAGCGGCCTTTCGTCCGGGAGCTGGACTCCCCTCCACCGCAGCCGAGAGGGCCCGACCTCAGTAACGAACCCGCGCTCAATCGTCCTTGACGGCGACGGCGTTGGGGGTGACATTCATCTTCGGCACATATTCCGACAATTCGATGACCCTGCCCTCGCTGGCATAGGTGCTACGGAGCAACGTGCGACAGGCGTTGCACGGACCGTAGAAGCGTTCCGACACCTCGTTCTGGCATCGTGGGCAGACGTAGCTCAATTGATCGATGACGTCCATGATGCTCATTGTGCCGAGAACACTAGTCTCGGTCGTATGGCGAACGAGCTGATCTACGCATTCCGGGTGATGCGTCTACCGCTCCTCGATGCCGACGGCACCTCGATCGGGCGCATCGAAGACCTCGTCGTCGTCCCGAGCAAAGGAACCAACGAAGCGCCGAGGGTCATCGGCTTCGTCGCCACCTCGCAACGTCGCAGGATCTTCGTCAATTCCGGTCGCGTCGACCTCGACGCCGAGGGTGCCCACCTCCGTTCGTGGGATGTCGATGTCAACCCGTTCAAGGCCAAACCCGGCGAACTGCTCCTCGGCAAGGACATCATCGACCACAAGGTCGGCGACGAAGCCGTCAGCGACGTCGCCATTCGACACGGACTCGCAACTCGCCACGGCGACACCTGGGAGGTCGCCAAGGTCCGCCTCACCCGGCGGTCGGCGCTGCGCCGCCGGCCATCGTTCCGCCTCGCCGATTGGGACGAGCCAGGCGTCGTTCAGTTGTTCACTGGCACAGAGATGGCAGCGGAGGCTGCGCGCCTGCGTGACATGCATCCGAGTGACGTCGCCAACGTCGTACGCGCCCTGCCGCTCGCCAAACGCAAGCAACTCGCGGAGATGCTCGACGACGAACGCCTCGCAGATCTACTCGAGGAACTGCCAGAAGCCGAACAGTTACGCATCATCGAAGGGCTCGACCTGCAACGCCTGCTCGGAGTGCTCGACGAAATGGAGTACGACGATCTCGCCGACCTGCTGGCGGAGATGCCTGGCGAACAGCGAACGCGGATCCTTGCGGCGATGGAGCCGGAAGAAGCCTCTGTCATCCGCAACCTACTGTCGTACGAGGAGGGCACCGCCGGCGGACTGATGACTCCGGACATCATCATCCTCGGCCCAACGGCGACCGTTGCCGAGGCGCTCGCTCAGATCCGTGACCCCGACTGGCTCGTCTCGATCGCCGCCCAGGTGTTCATCTGCCAGCCGCCATACCGGCCGCCGACCGGTACCTACCTCGGGCTGGTGCACTTTCAACGGTTGTTGCGAGAGATGCCGTCGATGGAACTCCGTCGCTGCCTCGAAACCGAACCAGCTGTTGCGCCGACGATGACGGACCGGGAGGTCGCAGAACGCCTGGCGTCCTACAACCTGCTGGCGATCGGCGTCTGTGACGAGGCTGGCCGTTTGCTCGGAGCAATCACCGTTGACGACGTGCTGGACCGTACACTTCCTACCGGATGGCGTCAGCGACGCCGCCACACGTTCACCGTCACTTGACAGTGGACGCTTCGGTTGCCGGTGAACTGGCCGATGAGAGGGGTGAGGTGAGGGTGAATGACACGTCGCCAAGACCTCACGTCACCGCGTCAAGGCCGTCGGATCGGCGTCTCCTACGATTCTGAGGCCTTCGGGCAGTTCGCCGAAACGATCGCCCGCTATCTCGGTACGGCCAGATTCATCGTCATCCAGACGTTCATCGTCATCCTCTGGATCGCCTGCAACGTCGCCTTTGTCTTCCTCCGCTGGGACCCGTATCCATTCATCCTGCTGAACCTGGCGTTCTCGACCCAGGCCGCCTACGCAGCCCCGTTGATCCTGTTGGCGCAGAACCGCCAGGAGATCCGCGACAGTTCACAGACCGACAATGATCGGCGCGTTGCCGAACGGACCCAGGCCGATACCGAGTTCCTGGCCCGTGAACTCGCCGGTGTCCGTCTGGCACTCGGTGACGTCGTCACGACCGAGGATCTCAGAGATCACCTTCAAGAACTGACCAGGGCGATCGCCAAGCTGACCGAGCAGATCCATCCGTCGGTCGGGACCGAGTCGATTGACGACTCGATCGACGGTCGCCGCGCCGGATAGCGCGAGCCGATTTCTCGAGCAGTGTGGCGACGCCGCCGACGACGGCGATGACACCGCCGAGCAGCACGATCGGCAGGCCAGGTCCGACGGTCGCGCCGGCGACGAAACCGTCGGAGTGGTTGGCGATGTCGGCAAGATCGAAGACGGCGACGATCGAGACCGCGACACCGATGACGCTGGCGATGATCGCCGGGATCAGCTGGCGACCGAGGCGAACGATCAGCAGACCGACGGCGATCAGCACAATGCCGAGCAACACCAACAGCACACCGTTGTGACCATGCTGGAATCCGTTGTAGCCGACCTTCTTTCGACCGACCTTGCCCGTCGACCACGTCTGGATCGAACCGACGACGGCCAGTATTCCCCCGGCGGGGATCGCCAGACCGAACGGCGACATGGCCGCCGATGTGGTCGGCCGTCGTCGGCCAGGGCGTGCGCGTACGGACGTTGCGCCGGGCTGGTTCGATGTCGCTGCTCGATCATTCGTCGGTACCGGATCGAAGCCTGACGACACTCCCGTCTCCGTCTGGTCAATCAGATTCCCGCCATCGGTCGGCGCGCCATCGCTTGCGTGAGTGCTTGCGTGAGCGGCTGCGTCAGCGGGCAATCGGCGCTGCGCTGCGGGCAATCGGCGCTGCGCTGCGGTTTCGTGTGGCGGCGGCGTCGAGGCGTTCGGCGTCGGCAACGGCTTCGGGGACGTCTTCACGGCTGGCTGGTCGCCGCGAGGCGAATCGTGGGGCACGATGTGGGGCAATTCGTCCGGCAGATGCGCAGGCTGGAATCCAGGTGGCAGGTTCGACGAATTGCTGTCGGTCATGCGGGGAGGATAATCAACAGCCGACTGCTGTGCTGCTGTCTGCAATCGATGCCGACAGCAGTCCGAGCAGTTCGAGTGTCAGCGCCGTGTACTCCTCGCCGTTGATTATTGCCGCCAGATGATCTGCCGGCAGTTCGCGGACGACCGCACCGAGTGCCTCGGCGAGTTGGCGTTGTTTGCGCGGACGGACAAGGCGATCGGCGGTCGTGATGAGCGATGCCGAGGGCGTACCGAGCCCGGATGCGAACGGCCTGGCATCGTATCGAGCCAACGCACGACCCGCTTGCAGCAGACCGAGCGCATCGGTGCGGACGATTTCACCCTCCAGCCACACGAGGTATGGCTCGAGCTTCGGCTGTTCGTGCTGCAGTCTGCGAAGCACGAGGCGCAAGGTGTGCCGCTGCCAACGGGAGCGCATCCACACACCGAAGACGCCGACGAACCGCCATTGGAACCGTTCGAGCCGGGTTGCGCTCCACTCCATCGCCGTTGCCTGCACCAGTAGCGCGGCAACGAGTTGCGGATGCCGGTGGGTGAGCAGCATGGCGATCGGACCGCCCATCGAATAACCGACGGCAATCACCTGCTCGATGCCGAGCTGTCCAAGCAGTGCGGCAGCGTCGTCAGCGCAGTCCTCGAGCGTGAACGTGTCGCGCATGCCACGTCCGTGGCCGCGATGGTCGATCGCTACGATGCTGTAGCGAGCAGCGATCGCCTCATATGCGGCGAAGAACTGCGTATCGGCCGAAGCGGTCCAACCGTGCAGCAGCAGCAGCGTCGGTCTTGACGAATCGGCGTGGCGGGATAGACGGAAGAAGACCTCGCCGCGGCCGGGAAGCATCGCTGTGCGTCCCTCAGGTAGCCATGGAACGTTCATAGCGACATGATCCGAGCGGACATCTCCCGAATTCTACGGGCGGCTGCGTCTACCAAGCGGAAACGGTCTCACTGCCGACGTAGTCGTTGAGGCGCAATCCGTAGCTCCTGATCCGCTCGATCAGCAGCGCCGTCGGCAACGCCTCGTCTGCTGTGGTGACCGCTCCGTCGACCGTGATCAGACCGTCAAGGAAGGCACTCACAAACGCAGAGACCGTGGCAGCCGCACCGACGGCGACACGTTCGGCGACACCGGCGATGAATGTTTGACGCTGGCCATCGAGGCGACCGCGTACCTCGACACGGAGGCCGCCGACTCCGCCCTCGCTGTGGGGAGGACTGAGCATCGGCAGCCGGGCAGTGAAACGGTCGCGCCGGGTCGCACTCAAACGACCACTGATGCGATCGACACCTGGGAAGACACGATGTATCAAGCATGGGTCCGCCATCTCGGCGCGGTAGCAGTCGCGAGGACCAACAGGGTCCGGAAACCAGCAGAGTTCACGTCCACTGCCGCCCGGCCTGCTGATCCATTCGCCGTCGTGCCAGCCCGCTGCTGAGCCCCCGAGCGCACGATGATGTTGATGGGCACACGCCGGCCCACCGGTACCGTGCATCGAGACGTGTATCTCATCGCACTGATCCAGGTGGGTACTGAGCAAACGTGCCAAGAGACCCGACAGCCCCGGCGCGAATGCCGCACCGATGATGGACGGCACATCGAGGTCGAGCATCCGTTCGACGTCGCTGACGTCGTCGGACGTCGACACAGCGATCCCGCCGCGTTCGGCGACCAGCGCCAGCATCGAATGGTGGGCGGCAGGCGTGGCGATCACGACGACGCCGGACGACAGGACCTCGTCGGACGTCGCTGTCGAGACATTCGGTCCACTCACCGAACTCACTCGGTCGAGTGTGTCCCGACGCTCGTCGAAGACGCCGATCGATGCATCGCGAAGAAGACCGAGCTGTCGTGTCACCCTCGAGCCGAGCGCACCGAGCCCGACCACGCCGATGTCGAAGCGTTTCACCGAGGACATCAGTCGCCAGATCGGTTCAGCGGAAGTTCTCGCCATCCGCCTTCACGAGGCGGGATGCCCCCAGTGCCACGAACCCGCAGCACACCAGCGACGATCCCTGCAATGGACAACGCGAACGAAGCTCGCTGGATGAACCTCAGCACCGGCTCACACTACCCCTGATCGGTCGACTTGACGGAAGAACTGGGGCGAACGACACCGTGGACGTCAGGACCGGATGCCAGTCGACATTAAAACTTTGTGGTGATTGTGCTACTGCGCGCTTTCGAGCGATCTGCTCAACAGACCCTGGACCCGGTTGCGGTCACTGTTCCGGGGAGATTGGGCCGTGCGGGTGCTCGAATCGAATGTTCCGTTCCACTGCTGTCGACGCGATCGCGGGGCGTCGTGAGTCCGCCACCCGTTCTCACCGTTGACGAGTTGACGACCGTGTATGCCGCTCACGGACAGGCCGTCTTCGACACCGCTCTCTACACATGGGGGTCGGAGGTTGCCGACGAAGTCACACACCGGACGTTCGTGAGGTTCTGTCAGCATCGTCTCGGTGGCGACCTTGCTGAGTGTTCACTGCGAGCGCACCTGCTCACGTTGAGCCGCCAGTCGGCGATCGAGGTCCTCCGGTCTCGACAATCTGCCGAAGCCGACAGAGAGCGAGTTCTGCGCCGAGCGAATGCCGAGGGATCCACGATCGACGACGTCTCGATCAACGGCACGACCAGACCTGCTGCAACCGTCCCGGACGATGTGGTTCGGGTAGAGGCGGCGTTGTCGAGGCTCGATCCGTTGCATCGGGCGGTGATCGTGATCGTCTGTTGGGGCGGTTGCACACGTCGCGAAGCTGCCAACGTCAGCGGCGTGCCGTTGCCCGTACTGGACTACAGGCTGGGCGCCGCGCTCCGAGCGCTCCGGCCGTTGCTCGTAGCAGATGGTACCGCTGGCGAGGTCTTCGGTTCGTTTCCGGTGGGGGAATAGGCCAGACGGAATTGCCTCCCGGTGATCTGGCTCGGACGGATCCGGACGAATCGGTGCTTCGGGGCGGAGTGCCACGGGTAGAGCGGTAGGTCGATCGCCTCGAACAATTCGTTCATACTCTCGATCTCGACGGCATGGCCCTTGACAATCACGCTCCAGGCGACGCCGGTGGTGTCGTTCCATCCGTCGACTTCGAAGGCAACGGATTTGCCGAGCACTGCGCCGGCGAGCTTCGTCCCTTCTGCACTGCGGAAGACGATGGTGCCGTGATCGACGACGAAGTTGAGTGGGAAGATGTCGGGAACGTTGTTGATCGCAATGGCCAGCCGTCCGACCTCGGTCACCTGCAACAACGCCAGGCAATCTGCTTCGGACAGGACCTGCGTCGATTCGGTAACTGATGGTTCCATCTCCGTATCGTCGCCGATGTGCGAACGCTCCGCCACGGCCGAAAGTCCCATCAGCGGCGACTCTCGTGGCTCATCGCAGCGTCGATGTCACCCCAGCCGTCACATCGACGGGATGCGGTGACTTCGGTGCGCGCCCGAAGGCCACCACCCCCGGGGGTTATCGGACGGTCCGAGCTGACGCTTCTGGCGACATCCGACATCCGACTTCCGAACGAAGCAGCCCGCCGTCGCCTCTGCGCAACCGGCCACACCTCCGTGGCACATAGGTGTTGCAATTCGCACTCGCGTAACGTCCGGTTGACGCTCCCTGACGGCGGCAGACCTCACAGGCTGATCCCGAATGACGGCCGTTCGACGGTGGATCGTTCGATCGTGGGTGCTCGCTTCGGAAGTCGGTCGGCGAATAGCGCTGGTGGAATTCGAACAGATGAGGTTGCGCACCTCGGCGTCGCAACGATGGCTCGCTCGAGCTGGATGGTTTGCGATTCGCGCGGCTCCTGCTGTCCCATGCGTCGTCTGGGTGTTCGTCGATTTCTCTGGGATGTCGCCGGGGACGAACTCTGAGAATGTTCCGACGGCTGTTTGGAGTTGGTGGCCGTGGAGTGTGGGTGACACTTACGACAATGGCGCGCACGTCGTGAGTGTCGGACCGTGGTGCGCAATCGGGTTGGTCGCCTCGGTTGCAACGCTCATCGTCGTCACGCGGGCGGGTCAACGAACCGTGACCAGCGGTTCGACCGCACTCCGTTCATTGGCGATTGGAGCGCTGGTCGGCTGTGTTGCCGCCGCTGTCGGCGACGCGCAGCCCGAGGAGCCCTGCAACCGTGAGCGCGCTCGTTGCGCCAGATGGCAGTCCATTGTCCGTAGCCGATGCCTTCTCGATCAGGGATCACGCAATCGCGACGATCACTTGCGGTTCCACCAGGCAGAAGGAGCATCAGCAGTGCGTGACGTCACAAAAGGCCGAAAGTCTCTCGGATTCGCCGATCGCATCGTGTTGTAAACGGGCTGTGCCGCGTCGCTCGACCGAGCAGTCATCCCCCACAGACACCCTCGCCTGATCTCGGCCGTAGTTGCGACGGCAATCCGAGCCACAGGAGTGCGCGTTCGCTAAACGACGAAGACGGTGGCGCGAGCGGCTGTATGGATTCTGACATGTCGACTGAACAAGCTCGAACACGCCCAGCAGTGAGCGTGATCGTCGACGAGTTCACGGCGATGTCCGCTGACGAGTACACCGCTGCGCTCCGTGCGTGGCTTGAGGAGTCCGCCGACGGACAGCCAGTCTGCGCCTCGGTCTCCGCCGCTGACACGCTCCGAGAGATACGCGACCAAGGCGAGACATGACCGAGCGCGTCGTTGTCGACGCGTCAGCCGGAATCGAGATTGCCGGCGATACGAAGACGGGACGGATCCTGCGGCGTCTCATTCCTGACGGTGCGCAGCTCTTCGCGCCCGAGCACTTCTACGCCGAATGCGGCGCCGTGCTGCGCAAATGGAGCAACGGACAGATCCTCACGGATACTCAGCTGGAGACGTCCATCGAACGGCTCCTCCGCCTACCCCTTCGACGGGTGCAGCTACGCGAGCTCTTTCGACCAGCGTGGGAGAAGCGCCACAACATCACGTTTGCGGACGCCCTCTACTTCGCTCTCGCCGAGCAACTCGACCCATCGCTGCTGACCGGTGACCGCAAGTTGGCTGCCTCGCCGACGATGACCGTGCCAGTGCTGTACCTCTCCGCCACCTGACGACGCTGCGGCGGTACTGACCGACACGAGCTGACACCCAACGACACCGGGCGCTCATTTGGGGACAACGCCGTTTAGCAGATCGGCCTGATGGCCTCCGTCGCCCGTCTGAATTCGCCGAACCGAAGACTCACGTCGGTGAGCCGTCGTACTGAACGACTGTCGAAAACCGTATTCCCGCAGTTCAGCGGTGGTGGGGCTAGCTGGAATCGAACCAGCGACCTTCACATTATCAGTGTGACGCTCTAACCGACTGAGCTATAGCCCCGTTGCGGCTCGCCACGATATCGGCAACGAAGGCATGTGCGTCAATTCGTTTCCGTTACCGGAGAAGCGGCCGCAGCGTTGGCTTGGGAGGTCGGGGCGATCCAGACGATGTCGGACGTGAAGTCCGGCGCCAGTTCGACGGATCCGGGGTCGTACTCGGAGATCCGCGGGCCGGTGGGCATGTCGATCGGTTCTCCCGGCGTCGGCGCGACCGAGGACGCTGCGGCCGGCGCCTGGTGCGGCATCACCGCCTTGGTGATCTGCACGCGCGGGCGCAAGCGGACTTCTTCTTCGAGCACCGTTACTCGAACTCCGCCGACGAGATCGGCAATCAGATTGAACAGCGTTGCCACCGTCACGTTCAATCCGACACCGGCAACGACGAGGAACAGTCCGATGATCCACACGGCGTGGTAGATCTCGCCGCCACGGAACTTGAAGGTTTCCCATCCGTAGTGGGTGAGGAACGTCTGGATGTTGTCCAGCGTGCCCGTGGCATTGGCGACTCGCCACAGCAGTACGGACGCTACGAGGAAAATGACGTACATCGCCAGGTAGAAGATCAACGACACCTTGAACACGGTCCACGTGTCGACCGAGCGGATGACGCGGCGAACGCGGCGAACGCGTGGGCGGGGCCGGCGGCGCAGCCTGATACCGGGCCGGATCGTCGGTGCCGGTGTGATGCTCGCCGGGACGGCAAAGGTCACGGGTGACACCGGAAGGATCCGTGTCTCACCGATCCTGGTAGTTCGGGGATCGATCGATGCTGGACTGATCACCGGACCAGTGGGGTCGTCTTCGATATACGGACGCAGCGGCGGCGTGCGGGCCACCAGGTCATCGATGGGTGTCGCTCCGACGTCGGCCGCTGGCACCCCCCCGAGCGCTCCCTCGTGGGATCCATCACCGAAGGAGTGATCATCGAACAGCGAGCCTTCGGAATCGGGATCGGGATCGAGCGACTGCGGAGCGGCGAACTCGTCGTATGCCAGGTCGAACGGTGCTGGCGGAGCAACCGGCATGACTGGCCGAGCGAGGCCGTTGCTGCTCGGCGATTCCAACGAGACGCCCGTGGTCGAACCGTTGGGAGTGCCACTGTTCCGATGTCCATTGCTCAATCCATTGGAGGCAGGGTTCGATGCTCCGCTCGCCGAGTTGCGACGATTTCCCGGAGTCGCGGCACGACGTGTTCCATCGGTCGAATCACCTAAACGTGAACCATCCACGTCGAGTCCGTGAGCGGCGAGGTCATCGGCATCGATCGGGATGACAACCAACTCAGCGGCATCGTCGCCACCGTCCGGTGACTCGGCGACCACGGGCGGGCGGATCAGGCCCCCCGTGTCCTCGTCAGCCGGAGCGTCGATCTGAGCCATTGCTGCCAAGTGTAGGCAATCCTGCGCTGTCAATCGCGGCGCGCGCTGTTGCCGACACCTCGCCGATGCTCACGCGGACGAGTACGTCGCTGCCGATCATCGTGAACGAATCCAGATGAGCTCCGTTCGCGGACGCAGTTCGGGACGCTGCGCGCTGTCCCTCTGCGGCACCTGCCAATGCCGCAGCGTCTGCTGCCGTTCGCGCCCGTGCCAGATCACTGACGCGTATTCCGAACATGCCAATAGCCAGCACGATGACCGCCAGCACCCCGATGAGACCGACGACGAGCGCGGCAGCCTGGCCGCGTTCGTCGCCCACATCGATGGTTCGTGCCATCCTGAATCCGGTTGGGTGGTCGGCTGAGGGTTGCTCTGCAATTTCGTGAGTCATGGCCACGTCGTTTCGATCGATGAGTGAGTGATCAATCGGCGGCGAAAGCCGCGAGTAGGCGCAGAGCGCACGATGCGTTGCAGCGAGATGAAGGCGCAACGTACGTCGGGTCAGTCCTCGTCGGACGGTTCTTCGGCCTCACCATCATCGCCAGCGCCATCATCGAGCGACATATAACCGCCGGAAGTGTCATCGCCTGACGTGTCGTCGATCAACGTGTCGTCATCACCGTCATAGGTCGACTCGCCACCTTCTACAGATGTCTCGTCTCCTGGCGTCGCCAGAATGGGGGCAACCGACGCGACAGTTTGACCTTCGTCGAGGTTCATCACCCGGACACCCGTTGCGTCGCGTCCCTGTGCAGAAATCTCACGGACAGCCATGCGGATCATCACGCCGCCACTGGAGACGGCGACGATGTCGTCTTCGAGCCCAACCATGAAGGCGGCGACGACCTTGCCCTTCTTACCGGTGAGCTTGATACCGATGACACCGAAGCCGCCGCGGCCCTGGATATTGAAGCGGTCGAATTCCGTGCGCTTTCCGTATCCGGATTCGGTGACGACGAGCAATGCTGCGCCTTCTCTGGCAACGTCGACGGAGACGAGTTCGTCGCCGGCACGCAACTTCATACCGCGCACACCGCCGGCCGAGCGACCCATCGGCCGGACTTCGTCCTCGCTGAAACGGATCGTCATACCTGACCGCGCCACCATGAAGATGTCGTCGCCGCCCGTCGTCTCGATGACCTTTACCAATTCGTCGTCGTCGCGCAGGTTGATGGCGATGAGTCCATCACGGCGGCTCGAGTCGTATTCGGTGAAAATCGTCTTCTTGACGGTTCCTTTGCGGGTCGCGAAGAACAGGAACCGCTCGCCCGCAAAGGTGCGGGTGTCGATGATCGCCTGGATGTGTTCGCCGTTCTCGGTCTGCAACGGCAACAGGTTGACGATCGGGATGCCCTTGGCGGTGCGTTCACGCTCGGGAATCTCGTGCGCCCTGAGCCGATACACCTTGCCGCGGTTGGAGAAGAACAGCAGGAAGGCGTGCGCTGTCGTGAAGATGACGTGGCTGACGAGATCCTCCGCCTTCAACTTCGCCCCGCTGACGCCGCGGCCACCCCGACCCTGGGTCTTGAACGAGCCCGCAGCGACCGTCTTGATGTACCCGGCTTCGGTCATCACGACGACGAGTTCCTTGTCGTCGACGAAGTCCTCGACGCTCATCTCGCCGGCGTCATGCGTCAACTTGCAGACGCGAGGTGTGGCGAAGTCGTCGCGGATCGCCGTCATCTCGTCCTTGATGACGCCACGAAGTTTCACCGGGTCGTCGAGAATCGACTGCAGTTCGATAATACGTTCGAGCAATTCAGCGATCTCGGTTTCGATATCGATACGCGACAGCCGTGTCAACTGACGCAGTTGCATGTCGAGGATGTCGATGGCCTGCGCTTCACTGAACTCGAACGGCACCGCCATCAGGCCGGCCTTGGCCGCTGCAGGATCCTCACTACCACGGATGAGGGCGATGATCTGGTCGATGACGTTGAGCGCCTTCAACCGACCTTGGAGGATGTGTTCGCGCCGCTTCGTCTTGTCCAGGCGGAACCTCGTGCGGCGGGTGATGACGTCGACCTGATGGTCGATGTAGCCCGACAGTGCCTGGGCGAGGTTCAGTGTGCGCGGAATTCCGTCGACCAATGCCACCATGTTGACGCCGAAACTCGTCTGCAAGTCGGTCATCTTGAAGAGGTTGTTGAGCACCACATTGGCGTTGGCGTCACGCTTGACCATCACGACCAATTCGGTCTTGCCACCTGCAGAGTTGTCGTTGATGTCGGCGATTCCGTCGAGGTCACCGCTGTCGACGAGTTCGACGATGCGTGCGGAGACGCTGGAAATCTTCGTCTGGTACGGCATTGCCCTGACAACGATCTGATAGCCGCCGCGCTTGCCTTCGACGATTTCGGCATCAGCGCGCATCTTGATGCTGCCACGACCCGTTCGGTAGGCATCGAGAATCCCGGCGCGGCCCAGAATGAAGCCCCCCGTGGGAAAGTCGGGGCCTTTGACGAACTGCATGAGATCGTCAGGAGTTGCGTCAGGGTTGTCGATCAGGTGCAACGTCGCGTTGATGACTTCGCCGAGATTGTGCGGTGGGATGTTCGTCGCCATACCGACGGCAATCCCCTGGCTGCCATTGACGAGCAGGTTCGGGAAGCGAGCAGGCAGTACCGTTGGCTCCTCGAGCCGCCCGTCGTAGTTCGCCTGCATGTCGACGGTGTCCTCGTTGATATCGGCGAGCAGGTGCATCGCCAGCGGGTGCAACCGACATTCGGTGTATCGCTGCGCTGCGGCACCGAAATCGGGTGAACCGTAGTTGCCGTGGAAATCGATCAGCGGATGCCGGAGCGAGAACGGCTGAGCCATGCGCACGAGAGCATCGTAGACAGAACCTTCGGCGTGCGGGTGGTACTTGGCGATCGTGTCGCCACTGACACGGGCACATTTGACGAACGGACGGTTCGGGCGGAAACCCTGTTCGTCCATGTCCCAGAGGATGCGGCGATGCACCGGCTTGAGCCCGTCGCGCACATCCGGGAGGGCGCGGGAGACGATGACCGACATCGCATACTCGAGGAAGGAGCGCTCCATCTCGTCTTGCAGTTGGATCGGTTGGACGCTGTTGCCGGGCTCGTCGGGGCTGACATCGGCGGGTTCGTCTGGCGGAAGATCACTCATAGTCGTTTGCCTTCGTCAAAAAGAGATTCGTCAAGAAAATTCGTCACCGAGATTCGGAGAGACACCACATCAGATGTCGAGGAAGCGGACGTCTGCGGCATTCGTCTGGATGAAGTGTTTACGGCTTTCGACGTCGTCACCCATCAGCACGCTGACGATGTCGTCGGCGAGCGCCGCTTCTTCGACGGTCACCTGCAGCAATGTGCGCTTGCTGGCGATCATCGTCGTATCGCGCAATTCTTCCCAGTCCATCTCGCCGAGGCCCTTCAGCCGCTGGAACTCCTTCTTGTGATTCGGGTGCTCCGCCAGGAACCGGGTCTTGGCAAAGTCATCTTTGAGATAGACCTTCTGCGTTCCCACCTCGGTCGAGAACAGTGGCGGTTGGGCGATATAGACGAAGCCGGCCTCGACCAGTTGACGCATCTGGCGATAGAAGAACGTCAGCAGCAGGGTGCGGATGTGGCTGCCGTCGACATCGGCGTCGCAGAGCGCGATGACCTTGTGATAGCGGGCCTTGGAGACGTCGAACTCGTCGCCGACGCCACCGCCGATCGCCGTGATCAGGGCGATGACCTCGTTGTTCTTGAGCATCCGATCGAGCCGCGCCCGTTCGACGTTGAGGATCTTTCCACGCACCGGCAACAGTGCCTGCGTTCGGGGATCACGAGCGTTGAGCCCGGAACCCCCTGCAGAGTCACCCTCGACGATGAACAGTTCGCATTCGTCGGGGTTGTTGGAGATGCAGTCCTTGAGCTTCTCCGGCATGCCGGCACCTGTCAGCGCCGTCTTGCGGCGAACGGCATTGCGGGCATTTTTGGCGGCGAGGCGTGCCTGCGCCGCCGCTATCCCCTTCTTGACGATCTTGGCGGCCTCTGCCGGGTTCTCCTCGAGCCATTCGGCCAGGCGTTCGTTCGTCGCCTTCTGAACGAAGGATCGCATCGGGACGTTACCGAGCTTGGCCTTCGTCTGGCCTTCGAATTGTGGTTCGCGCAACTTCACGGACAGGATCGCCGTGAGACCCTCGCGGATGTCCTCGCCGAGGAGGTTCTCTTCCTTCTCCTTGAGGATGTTCTTCGCCCGTGCATACTTGTTGATCACGCTGGTCAGAGCCGAACGGAAGCCTTCGACATGCATGCCGCCCTCCGTCGTCGAGATGCCGTTGGCGTAGCCGTGGATGCCTTCGTAGTATCCCGTGTTCCACTGCATGGCGATGTCGAGCATCTGTCCTTCGTTGTCCTCGTCTTCGAACGAGACGACCTTGGCGAAGAGTGCTTCCTTGCTGGTGTTCAGGTGCCTGACGAAATCGACGATGCCGCCTGCGTACTGATAGGTGACCGTCTGCTCTTTTCCTTCACGTTCGTCGTTGAAGGTGATCTGCAGTCCCTTGTTCAAGAAGGCCATCGTCTGCAGCCGTTCAAGCACGGTACGAGCAACGAACTCCGTGCCTTCAGCCTGGAAGACCCCAGCGTCAGGCCAGAATGCCACGCTGGTGCCAGTGGTGCGCCACGGAGTGGTCGTCGGGCCGACGACCACGATCGGTCCCGCCGGCTTGCCTCCATCTGCGTAGTCCTGGTGGTAGCGGGTTCCCTGCTTGTCGATGTCGATCGTCAGGCGTTCGGACAAGGCGTTGACGACGCTGACACCGACGCCGTGCAGCCCGCCGGACACCTTGTAACCGTCGCCACCGAACTTGCCGCCGGCGTGGAGCACGGTGAGCACGACTTCGGCGGCACTCTTGCCTTTGTGCGGGCCGGACGGATACGGATCGACCGGGATACCTCGCCCGTCATCGTCGACCCGGCAACCACCGTCAGCGAGCAAGGTGACGTTGACACGCGTACAGAACCCGGCCATCGCCTCGTCGACGGCATTGTCGACGACCTCCCAGATGAGGTGGTGCAGGCCCTGCAGACCAGTCGATCCGATGTACATACCGGGTCGTTTGCGCACCGGATCGAGGCCTTCGAGGACCTGAATATCCTTCGCGCCATAGTCGGTGGAGGGCTGTTTGGAGATGTCTGACATGTTCTTTTCCTTCGCCTCGGCGTGATCGATCGCCTGCGCTGATCTTTCACCGTTCAACGGACGACTCCAGATGGCTTCGCGCATCCCTCACGGTGCGCAAAGGTCCAGCTCAGAAGCACTACACGAGCGGTGATCGTATTCTGCTAGAAGACTGCGGCGTGGCCCGCACAAGGCGATAATCGCGATACACCGAGTCTACCAACTGGGTGTCACAAAGTTGGGGAACTTCGGCCACTGAGCCGCAGTGATGGCATCGCTGCGACGCTGACGGCGCAAGCCTGCCAGCGTCGGGGGGTTACCGCCGCGACCGACCCCCTGGATGACCGCGCTGGCTTCCAGCGACGCGCACGTTGATGGACGTCAGTTCGCCGCAGCCGTTCGCGCGTAGCGCGGTCAACAGATCGGCCTCGAGAAAACGCACCTGCGTCGCCCACGCCGGCTGATCGACTTCGACGAACAGCGTCCGCTGGTCGATCTTGACGGGCTTGGTGTGCTCGGCGATCATCGGTCCGACGATCTCTGCCCATGCCCCGAAGACACCGCGGATCATTCCAGTCTGGCCGGCCTCCAATGAGCGCACGACTGCATGCAAGCCATCGCTCAGGGGACGGGGTTCGCTGCTCATGACACCACCGTACCTCTCACGATCCGCAGCACCGTCGCCGCTCCGACGTCTGGCGGGAGCACATCGGCGGACGTCAACACCACCTGTCCGGCCGGCAGATGCTGCAGCAGCGCCGCCGCACGACGGGGATCGAGTTCTGATAGCACATCGTCGAGCACCAGTAGCGGAGGACTGCCGATGCGATCCGTCACCAGTCGATGTGCAGCCAGTTTGATCGCCAGCGCCAGACTGCGTTGCTCGCCCTGCGACGCATGCGTTCGCGCCGGCATAGCCGCCAGGGCGATGTCGATCTCGTCACGATGCGGACCGATGAGCGACAGTTGCCGACGCACGTCGTCGGAGCGGTTGTCGGCCAAGGCGACTGCCAAACCCGTCCGTCGCCAGAGTGGATCGTAGATCATGTCGATCCGCACGTCGACGTCGATGAGGTCACGGTAGGCGGCGGACACACGGGGCACAAGATCGCGCAGCAGGTCGGCTCGTGCCGTCCCGATAACCTCGCCGGTTGTTGCGAGCTTCGAATCCCAGACGTCGAGGGTGAAGGCGACATCGGCGGAAAGTCGCCCTGCGACCTGCTTGAGGAGCACGTTGCGCTGCCGCACGATGCGATCGAGATCGCGCAGATCGGTGTCATACTTCGGCCGGAGGGCAACGAGTGTCTCGTCGAGGAAGTCGCGGCGGATACCAGGGCCACCCTTGATGAGGTTCAGGTCGTCAGGTGCAAAGACGCTGACGCGGAGCACGCCGAGCAGATCACGGCTGCGCTGCAACCGCTGTTTGTTGACGAGCACACGGTTACGGCCGCTGCGGTTGATCTCGCACTCGATCAACAGCATCCGACCGTCTTCGTGTTCCACGTGGGCCCGCACGATCGCCTGATCGGTGCCGACCCTGACGAGCGCCTCGTTCGGAGCTCCACGGAAACTGCTCATCGTTGCCATCCAGCCGATCGCCTCGACGAGGTTCGTCTTGCCCTGGCCGTTATCGCCGATGACAGCCGTGATGCGATCGGTCAACGACAGCGACGCCTGTACGTAGTTGCGAAAGTCCACGAGTTCGAATTGGCGGACGATCATCGGCAGGAGGCAGCAGGCTCGATGCCTGATCGAGTATCGGTCGGCGAGACGCTCAGGGAACGCGAACTGGCATCAGGAGGTACAGGAAATCGGGATTGCCGACCTCGCGCACCACAGCAGCTTTCAGTGAATCGAGTGTTTCGAGCGTCACGTCCTCGCTGGTGGCGGCATCGACCCCTGACGACAGGTAGTCGGGGTTGAAGGCAACGGTGATCTCGGAGCCTTCGAGCGTGGCATCGATGTCGTCGCTGGCATTGCCGACGTCCTGGGTGATGGCGCTGAGGCGGACGTGGTCCGTTCCGAGTTCGAGCCTGACCGGTGTCGCGTCCTTGGCGAGGATGCGCACACGGCGGATCGCTTCGAGGAGCGCATCTTTCGAGACGGTCAGTTTGTTTGGGTATGAAGCCGGGATCAGCTGACGGTAGTTGGGGAACTCGCCTTCGATCAATCGGGTCGTCAATCGGGTCGAGCCGATCTCGAATGTTGCATCGCGCTCCCCCAGGCGCAAGGTGAGCTCCGTGGCCCCACCGAGCAACCGGGACAACTCGTTGAGCGCTCTGGATGGTACGAGGACTTTCTGGTCGGTCGCCAGTACCGACGTGCCGCGCAGATCGCGGACCGCCAGACGATAGGAATCGGTGGCGACGAGCCGCAGACCGTCCCCTTCGGCGGCTAGCAGCACACCGGTGAGAATCGGACGGGCCTCGTCGGTGCTGGCCGCTCGCACTACTTGACGCAGCGCCTCACCGAAGGCTGCAGCCGGCAGTGTGACGGCGGTGGCGGCGGGCGCCGGCAACCGGGGGTAGTCATCGACCGAGAGCGGCCGCAGCGAGAACTGTGAGCGCCCAGCGCTGATGCTGACATTGTCGTCGGTGGTCTCGACTTCGACCTTGCCGGCTCCGAGGGCTCTGACGATGTCGCTCGCCAGCTTGGCCGGCAGCACCGTTGCACCATCGACTTCACCGCCGACGCTGATCTCTAACTGGATCGTCAGGTCGAGATCCGTTCCGGTGATCACCAGGCGGTCGCCCTTCAGTTCCAGCCGGACCCCGGACAGTACCGGCAATGATCCAGTGCGGCCAGTTGCGGCTCTGCCAGTTGCGGCCAACGCTTCGGCCAACGCATCTCGTTCGCATCGGAACTTCACGGGGTCATGTCCTTCGTAATTTCGGTAGGTGGCTGCACGCTGCGTTTCATGCAGGTCAGGGGGTTATTGGATGAACGGCAAATGTACAAATGGTAATAGCGGTAATAGGGCCTGTGGATTGTGGACAAGACCTTATCCACGCAGGTCGGAGGACATGTGGAGAGCGCGCGAGTTACGCACCGATGCCCACAGGTGACGAAATGACAGCGATGTGAGATGTGTGCGAGTCGGAGTTGTCCCCGGTATCGCGACCTTCGTCCCCAGGATGACCCCCATGTCGTTCACACCTGCTTCAAACGCTGGATCAGGTCCGTGACCTGGTCGTAAATTGCCTTACGCTCTTTCATCAACCGTTGCACCTTGTCAACGGCGTGGATCACGGTGGTGTGGTCCCTGCCGCCGAATTCTCGGGCAATCGCCGGGTAGGACATGTCGGTCTGGTCTCGGAAGATGTACATCGCGATCTGGCGGGCGGTCACGAGCGGGCGTTGGCGGCTCTTGCCCTTGAGGGCGTCGACCGGGTGTCCGAGGTAGTCGCTGAGTTCGGCGAGCAACTCCGGCCCGGAGCGCACCTTTGGCTGGGAATGTGACAGCAGATCGGCGAGCAACTGCTGGGCGAGGTTGACCGAGATCGGAACCCGGTTGAGGGTGGCGTAGGCGCCCACACGAATCAGTGCACCTTCGAGCTCGCGGATGTTGTTGGTGATATTCGTGGCGATGAACTCCAACACCTCCGACGAGATGTGGACCTGATCGCGCTCTGACTTGTTACGAAGGATCGCCAGGCGTGTCTCCAGGTCCGGTGGCTGGATGTCGGTGATCAGTCCCCATTTGAAGCGACCGCGAAGCCGGTCTTCGAGCGTCGGGATGTTGTCTGGCATGCGATCGGAGGAAATGATGATCTGTTTGTTGGCGCCGTGGAGCACGTTGAAGGTGTGGAAAAACTCCTCCTGCAGGCCCTCCTTACCCTCCATGAACTGAATATCGTCGATCAACAACACGTCGATATCGCGATATCGCCGCTTGAAGTTGGTGGTGGTGTTCGTGCGGATGGCGTCGACGAATTCGTTCAGGAACGTCTCGGTCGAGACATACCTGACGTGGTAGTGCGCGTAGTTCTGGTTGACGTAATGGCTGATGGCATGTAGCAGATGAGTCTTGCCGAGGCCGGCAGATCCGTAGATGAACAGTGGGTTGTACGATCTGGCCGGCGTTTCAGCGACGCGCAACGCCGCAGCAAGGGCGAACTGGTTCGATGCGCCTTTCACGAAGGTCTCGAATGTGTAGCGCGGATTCAGTTCGTTATATGATGCAGTTGCACTTTCTTGACGCTGACCAGGTCCAACGCGCTCTTGCGGCGGTTGTTGGCGGGAGCCAGGCTGCTCAGGCGTGTCGTCGTATTCGCCACCGTGGGGTGTGACTTCGACGATCAGTTCGAGGTCCGCCGAGCCGATTTCTTCGAGTGCGTCACGCACCAGCGGGAGGTAGCGCGTGAGAATTTTGTCGCGGACGTGAGAACTCGAGACCGTCAGGACGAACGGGGAGCCGACCCCCGGCAATGCGGCGGCGTCTTGAAATGTCGACAACCAGACAGCTTCGGAAACCTGCGCGCGAAGCAGTTGGGCGGTTGCTGTCCACACCTGTTCGTGGTCGCTCACCAGCACCTCCGTTGTTGCCGACCAGGCTCCGTCCACAACATGTTCCACAGCTGTGGACAACGAAGCCGGTTCGACCTGGGTTGTGCACCATATCATCGTCCTTCAGGGGTGCTCTCCCGGTCACCGGCTTGCAGTGGGGGCGATCCACGACGGATGAGCCCGGTCGGGTGGTGCGGCGCCAACTATGATTGCCCGGTTGCCGCTTGCGGAGCCGGGGCGTAGGGTGATCCTCGCGTTGCGCGACCATGTGTACCGTCGCGCAATTTTGTCGACGATGACGCTGACTCCAATGGGAGCGGCGTGAGGAGGAATGGGTGAAGCGCACTTTTCAGCCGAACAACCGCAGCAGGAAAATGAAGCATGGCTTCCGTCACCGGATGAGCACGCGCGCAGGTCAGGCGATCATCAAGTCCCGCCGCGCCCGTGGTCGGGCCAAACTGTCGGCCTAAGCATCGAATCGATCCGCGACCAGAAGAGCTTTCAGTTACTGCGCTCCCATGGGAAGCGGGTAAGTGTCGGCGATCTATGGGTTGTCGCTGTCGTCGGTACCGGTCAGGACTCGGCGCGGCTCGCCTTCGCCATTGGGCGAACGGTGGGTAACGCCGTTGTTCGCAACCGGTTGCGGCGACGCCTTCGTGCTTTGTTGAGCACTGAAGTCCACCCTCGACCAGGCGTTTACCTGGTCGGTGCCAGACCTGGTGCTGGCCAGCGGAGTTTCAACGAACTGGCAATGATGATGTCCACGATTTTCTCCCGTCTCGAACGACTGCCCTGATGTTTCAGCGCGCGTGTGTTCGCCTGATCCATGTGTATCAGCATGCGCGTGAAGGTCGACCGTCGCCGTGCCGTTTCTATCCGAGTTGCTCGAGCTATGCAGTGGAGGCATTCGAGACGCACGGATCGGTTCGCGGCTCGTGGCTCACGCTGCGCCGCCTTGCCCGCTGCCGTCCGTTCGGCCCTTCTGGCTATGACCCTGTTCCGGAGCCAGTCGCTCCCGTCCTGAAATGAGACACGATGCTTGCTTCTTGGTATGACCCCGCCGCCAAACTCGCGGCCAAGCTCATTGCCGGTTTTTACGCGCTGACGAACAGCTACGGGCTGTCGTTGGCGCTCGTCGGCGTTGTCGTCATCGTGCTGTTGACACCGTTGACGCTGAAGAGCACCAAAGGCATGCTCGAGATGCAGCGCCTGCAACCGGAAATGAAAAAGCTGCAGACACTGCACCGCGGTGATCGCCAGAAACTCAACGAAGAGATGATGAAGCTCTATCAAGAGCACAAGGTCAACCCATTGGCCAGTTGTCTTCCGTTGTTGGCCCAGATGCCGGTTTTCCTGTTGATGTTCCGTGTCATCCGCGGCCTCGCCAACCGCGTCAGCGGCGGAGGCTTCGTCCCGAAGTATGTCGCCGCCAACTCGGAGATCTACAAGGCGTTGGCTGCGAGCGGCAAGGTCAACGGCATTCAGGCGGGTCCAGCGAAAATGCTGTCCTTCGGCCTTGACTTGTCTCAGTCACCAGCAGCCGTGATGAGAGTGGATTTTGCCAAGGGGCTGGTCTACGCACTGCTGATCATCTTCCTCGGCTTCTTGTACTGGTGGCAGCAGCGTCAGATCGCCAGCCGACAGATCAACCCGACGATGTCGGCCCAACAGCAGAAATTGATGCAATACCTGCCGGTGTTCTTTGCCGTCTTCCAACTGTTCCTGCCGACCGCACTCGTCATCTACTACATCAGTCAAACGATCTTGCGAATCGCACAGCAGGGCTATATCACCAAGCGTTTCTACAAGGGTGACGATTCACTCGGGAAACAGGCAGCAGCCGCCGGCGCTCACGCCCGTGAGTTGGCGCAGGCCGACAAGGCGGACAAGGCCAAAAAACCGTCGACGGGGACGACTCCGGCAAAGTCGAGGGAGCGGCGGAGTCCGACTTCCCGTGCAAACCCAGGTGCCAAGCAACCTGGCGTCAAGCAGACGGGGATCAAACAGTCGGGGCCGACGAATCACCGTCAACAACCAGGCAGGCCGAGCGCTCCTGGAAAGCCGTCGACGAACCGCCCCGCCGCTGGTTCGCGGCACCCGAAACCGAATAAGAAATAGCCAGATCAACAAGTAGCACCGTCATCTCAATCGAAAGGTTCCCCAATATGGAGTGGGTTCAGACAACCGGGCGTTCAGTCGCCGAAGCAAAAGAAGCGGCACTCGATCAACTCGGCGTCGCCGAGGACGATGCAGAATTCGAGGTACTCGATGAGCCACGCGCTGGACTCTTCGGCCGCGTTCGCGGCGAGGCGCGCGTTCGTGCCCGGGTACGGCCGACCGCACCGCGCGCCAAGAACGAACGGCGCGATCGCAAGAAGGCGGACCCCGCAACGGTCAGCGCTGAACCCACAGAATCGACCGCTCGCCCCACTCACGAATCGACGACTCCCCCGAGGCGTTCGACCTCGCCTTCGCGATCGTCGTCACCTCGTGATCAGCGTGAGCCACGTGATCAGCGTGAGCCACGGCCCGGCAGCGATCCCGTCGATCCAAAGGCTGTCGGAGAGCAGGCCGTCACCTTCCTGGATGGGCTCGTCACTGCATTCGGTCTTGTCGGCACCAGTTCACTGCAGCAGGACGGAGATGATCTCGAGATCACCGTCGACGGGCAGGATCTCGGCATCCTCGTCGGCCCCCGCGGTGCGACGTTGCTGGCCATCCAGGATGTCACCCGCGTCGCCAGCCAGCGGCGCCTCGGCGACCACTCGACTCACCTGCGTGTCGATATCGCCGGATATCGGGCCAAACGACGCGAGGCACTGACCCGTTTCACCGAGAAAGTCGTCGATGAAGTCAAGGCAACCGGCACAGCGCGTTCACTTGAGGCAATGCCTTCTGCTGATCGCAAAGTGGTTCATGATGCTGTTGGTGCGCTGACAGGCGTCAGTAGTCGGTCAGATGGCGAAGAACCGAATCGGCGTGTGGTCATCGTTCCGTCCGTTGACTGAGTAGATGGTGACAACTGAATTGGTACGAGAGACGCTGCGCCTTGCGCAGCGTCTTGGTTTTTTCGGCCCAGGCGATCTGGAACCGGCGTTGTCGCATGCTGACCACTTCGTGCAGGCGATTCCCGTCGGCGCACAACTGGTCACCGATCTCGGGAGCGGTGGCGGACTTCCCGGCCTAGTCATCGCTGCTGCCCGTGCTGAGCTGTCGGTCCGGTTGGTCGAACGCCGTCAGACGAGGGCGGATTTCCTCGAACGGGCGGTGGGACGGCTGCAGATGGCCGATCGGGTGTCGGTGCTGACCGTCGACGTGACTGCCCTGCTTTTCGACAGTGACCACGCGAGTCGATCGGATGTTGTGACTGCCCGTGGGTTTGCTCACCCAGCAGTACTCGCCCCGTTGGCGGCTTCACTCGTTCGGCCCGGCGGTCTGATCGTCGTTAGTGATCCCCCAGGAGGTGCAGGTCATCGTCGCTGGCTCGATCTGCCGCTCGCTGACTGGTCGCTAAAGTTCGCCGGCACCGACGGTGTGGTGTCGGTGCTGCGCCGGTCAGCAGTGATCCCGACGTCGTGACACAGTTCCACGTGAAACATCGGACACGACGACATAACCTGACGGAATGCGGCCTCCGTCGCCGGGTAAGCGACCGTCCACTGTTTCACGTGAAACACGCATTGAGTTCCTCTGGTCACATCCCAGTACTGGTGCTCGGTCCACAGTATGGTGAACGCTGCCATGACTCACGTCCCAACGACTGAAGCGGCACCGGAGTCCACCAACGTGGATCCCAGTGTGACCGCGGAACGCCCCCCGCCACCGCCGCTGCCGAGGGTCTTTGCTGTGGCCAATCAGAAGGGTGGGGTCGGCAAAACAACGACGACCATCAACGTTGGTGCCTGCCTCGCCGAACTCGGCTACCGGACACTGGTCATCGATCTAGATCCGCAGGGGAATGCCTCAACCGGACTTGGTGTGGATCACCGTGGTCTCGAGACGTCGATGTATCACGTCATCATGCATGAGACGCCGCTGGAGAACTGCGTCGAACCTGCTTCGATCAAGAACCTCTTCGTTGCGCCGGCCAGTCTTGAGCTTGCTGGCGCCGAAATCGAACTCGTTGCAGCGTTCAGTCGAGAACTGCGCCTGCGGCGCGCCATCGACGCAGTGCTCGATGACTACGACTACATCCTCATCGATTGTCCGCCGTCACTCGGCCTGTTGACCGTGAACGGTCTGGCCGCCGCCCGCGAAGTCATGGTTCCGATCCAGTGCGAGTACTACGCCTTGGAGGGCCTCGGGCAACTCCTGCGCAACGTTGACCTCGTCAGACGAAGCCTCAATCCGACGCTCGAGGTCAGCGTCATCGTCTGCGTGATGTACGACGCGCGGACCAAGCTGTCGGATCAGGTCGTCAGTGAAGTCCGCGAGCACTTCGGAGACAAGGTCTGTCGTGCGGTCGTTCCTCGAACAGTGCGGTTGTCCGAGGCCCCATCGTTCGGCCAGCCGATCATCACCTTCGATCCCAGTTCCCGGGGCGCCATTGCCTACCGGGACGTTGCGAAGGAGGTCAGTCGTGGCGCGACTCGGCGGACTCGGTAAGGGACTGGATGCGTTGATTCCGACGCACGCCTCAGGTGGTGGATCTGCTGTCGAGATGGGTTCACTCCTCGTCGATGTGCCGCTCGACGCCATCGTCCCCAACCCTCATCAGCCCCGACTTCACTTCGACGAGGCGACACTGGATGATCTCGCGGAATCGATTCGTCAGATCGGTGTTCTCCAGCCGATCATCGTGCGACCGTTGGACGATCATCGGTTCGAGCTGGTCGCTGGTGAGCGTCGTTGGCGAGCGGCGCGACGTGCCGGACTGCACAGCGTTCCGGCGATTGTCCGCACGATGGAAGAATTGGCGTCGGTCGAACAGGCGCTCGTCGAGAACCTCCACCGCCAGGATCTCACCGCCCTCGAAGAAGCGTCGGCGTATCAGCAGTTGATCGAAGACTTCAGCCTGACGCACGAACAAGTGGCGTCGCGCGTCGGAAAGAGCCGTAGTGCGGTGACCAACACGTTACGGCTGATGCAACTGCCGGGATCCGTGCAACAGTTGGTCGCCGACGGTCGTCTGAGCGCAGGGCATGCCAGGGCATTGCTCGGGAGCGACGACCGTAAATTCCAGGAACAGCTTGCTCGACGTGTCGCTGAGGATGGGAGTTCGGTCCGCTTCGTCGAGGAAGCGGTCAAGAAGCGCAGCATCGCACCGACCACTCGAACGGCAGTGGCTCCGACGTTGCGTGCACCCGGCTTGTTGGAACTGGAAGAACTCTTGTCCACACATCTGGATACGCGCGTCAATGTAGGAATGAGTGGCAAGCGGGGCCGAATCGCCATCGACTTCGCCGACCTCGAAGATCTGGAACGCATCTATCGCGTGATGACCGAAGGACACGCCGAAATTGGGCAGCAGCTCGCCGGTCCGAACTGACGGAACAGAGACGCCACTCGGCCACACCCTCAGGCTCACAGCTACACTCCTCACAGTGTGTGCGTAAACTGTGGATAAACCCTCGCCTCGAACCGTCGAGCTATGCATTACCCTCACCGGCGAGCCAGCCGGCAAGGGCGTCGGTCAGCGCTGCTGCCACCGTCGGTGCGTGGTCGAGCACCTGCCTGATCGGACCCAGCGAGCAGATCACCGCCGGCATCCGTGTTTCGCGCAGCGCCGTCAGTCGCTCGCCGACGAGATGTACTCCGGCGAATAGCTGGCGATTCTCCAATGCGGTCACGCAGCGAAAGGCCAGTGATCGCCCGCCGACCGATTCGAATGCCTCGACAGAATAGAAGCTGACCTTGGGACGTCGGGTGGCGACTTCCAGGCCGAGGTAGACGTGCGCCTCGAACATATTGGCGGTGCCGGACTGGACGAAAGGGTCCGGTTCATCGACGGGTACGACGAGGCTCCCGCTGGCCCGTAACTGTTGGGCGATCGGCCTGACGACCGCACTGAGACCGCCGTAGTGGCCAATGACGACCCGCGTATCACGGAGTCCACGGCCGGGGGTCGTTCTCGCTGCCTCCTGCTGGCGGAGCATGGCGACGCCAGGACCTTCGCCTGTGTGACCGCTGAGGCGTGTCAGTACGTTCAGCGTCGCCACGCCGAACACTCCGTCGGTGACGAGTCCCGTGTTCCGCTGGAAGTCAAGCAGTGCTAGTTCGGTGTCGGGGCCGAAGATGCCGTCCACCCTGCCGCCGTCGAAGCCGAGCAGCGCGAGGCGTCGTTGCAACTCACTGACGTCGTCACCGCGCTGGTGGGGCACGGTATGGAACAGGGGTCGCTCGCCGAGAATTCGGCCGGCCTCGATCAGCGCCAACCAGGTCTGTGGGTTGCAGGTCCCATCCGCATGCAACCCGCGGGAACGTTGGAATTGTCGTAGTGCCTCGGCGGTCGCGTCGGCGAACTCGCCGTACTCGTGAGGTGGAATCGTCAAGCCGGCTGCGCGCAGGCGGCGCTGTACGTCTCGTACAGCGTCGCCGCGGGGGAGCGGAGAGGGAAGGCCCTCGATCAGTGAGCTGCCCCGAGGAATTCCGACAGCTCGCTGAGCAGCGCCGCCTTCGGCTTTGCACCGACGATGCGCTTTTGGACGGTGCCGTCGTTGAACACCAGCAGCGTGGGAATGCTCATGACGTTGAACCGCAGCGCCAGATCAGGATGCTCGTCGATGTTCAACTTGGCGATGATGATTTCGTCGGCACGCTCTTTGGCAACTTCGCTGAGCAGCGGGGCGATGGCTTTGCACGGGCCGCACCACTCCGCCCAGAAATCGACGACGACGGGTTTCGTAGCAGCATTGATGACCTCATCAAATGTTGCAGCAGTCAGGGTGACAATACCTTCGGCCATGGGAGGGTCCTTTCGATCGGGCGTCAAACGCTACTGGTTTCAACCACGGCGATGGACGTAACATTCCCTGCGTGCGCCGCTGCTGGTCGTGACTACTAGATGACTAATTCCAAGGTTGGGTATCCGCGTTTGGGTGGGTTGAGGGTGTCCATGATCGGTGTTGCTTAACCCGATCGATCTTGGAGATCTCATGGACAATGACCTGGACACCCTCGCGACTGCACTCTACGTACGGATTGATGACACGTTGAAAGCGCATCCGGAGTTGATGCCGTGGCGGCCGAGGGTGGGGATCGAACCGAAGTTGTCTGATGCCGAGTTGTTGACGTTGGCAGCGATCCAGGTGTTGCAAGGCTTCAACGAGGAGGCCCGCTGGATCCGTTACGCGCAAGACCATTTGCGTCATCTGTTCCCGTACGTGCCTGCTCAGGCCGGGTATAACAAACGGCTTCGGAAATCGGCGGGCCAGTTGGAGGCGTTGATCCGGTTGCTTGGCGAGGACACCGACGTGTGGCATGACGACGTTTGGTTGATCGATTCAAC
>Ga0123338_10000500_pt1 | contig 40041 bp, 33 predicted proteins | sample grotaG_FD_89793 | JGI IMG/M metagenome (GOLD analysis project Ga0123338, IMG submission 89793) | Glacier valley bacterial and archeal communities from Borup Fiord, Nunavut, Canada, to study Microbial Dark Matter (Phase II) -... | ecosystem: Environmental > Aquatic > Freshwater > Ice > Glacier ...
CAGGAAGCTCACGTGCAGCGCACTCTCGATCGCCGGCACGATGACGTCGATGTTGAACGCGATCACGAGGCCGAGCGCGACGCCGGCCAGCGTGCCGATCACGCCCGAGGCCGCGCCCTGGACCATGAAGATGCCCATGATCGATCGCGGTGTCGCGCCCAGCGTGCGAAGGATGGCGATGTCGGCGCGCTTGTCGGTCACCGTCATCACCAGCGTCGACACCAGGTTGAAGGCGGCGACCGCGACGATCGCGGTGAGGATGATCGCCATCAGCCGCTTCTGGATCTGCACGCTCGCGAACCAGTTGCTGTTGGTGTGGGTCCAGTCGCGCACGGCGAACGACGAGCCGAGCGTTTGTTCGAGGCGATCGGCGACGACCGGCGCCATGTCCATGTCGCGCAGGCGCAACTGAACGCCGCTCGGGCCGCTGCCCTGGAACAGCGCGATGGCGTCTTCGAGCGCCACGAAGGCGAGACCGTTGTCGTACTCGAAGTGGCCGGCATCGAAGGTCGCGGCGACGGTGAGGATGCGGGTGCGCGGCAGCAGGCCGGCGGCCGTGGCCTGGCCGCCGGGCAGCACGATCGTGACCTTGTCGCCGGCGCGCACGCGGAGCGATCGCGCCAGCTCGACGCCGAGCACGATGCTGCCGCTGCCCGGCGCGAGGGCCGCCAGCGTTGACGCCGGCATCGCCGCGACGAGCGCGCTCACCCCCGCTTCGTCGCCCGGCACGATGCCGCGAACGACGGCGCCGCGCAGTGCGTCGCCGCGGCCGAGCAGGGCCTGCGCGGCGAAGAACGGCGCTGCCGCGACGACCTCGGGATCGCGCTTCGCCGCGGCCGCCACGCCCTGCCAGTCGGCGACGCCGCCGCCATTGGCATCGGTGATCTCGACATGCGCGATCACCGCCAGCATGCGCGCCCGCACTTCCTTCTGGAAGCCGTTCATGACCGAGAGCACGATGATGAGAACGGCGACGCCGAGGGCGATGCCGACCATCGACACCGCGGAGATGAACGACGTGAATCCGTTCAGGTGGCCCGATCGCCCGGGGCGCGCGTAGCGCCAGCCGATCTGCAGCTCATAGGGCCAGTCCATGCCCACCTGATCGTAGCCGAACGCCCTGTGCTCAACGCCGACGGCAACGACGACGCGGCCGGGATAATCGCGCGATGCATTTGCTCGTTCCGTTCGCTTCCGATGGCTCGGAAGCCTGCCAGCACGTGCTGCGCGATCTGTCGCTGCCGAATCTCGGCCGGTTGCTGTCGATGCTCGAGGCGGGTCATCGCGACGACGGCGACGCCACGTCCTTCTCGCTACCGCACGAGCGCGCGCTCGCTGCTGCGTGGGGCTGGCGCGGCGGCGACGGCGCCCTGCCGTTCGCGGCCCACGCCGCTGCCGGCGACGGTGTCGCTGTCGGCACGCGTGCCTGGGGCTTGCTCACGCCCGCGCACTGGCAGCTCGGCCGCGACCACGTCGCCCTTCTCGACCCGGCCTCGCTCGACCTCGGCGACGCCGAGTCGCGCGCCCTCTTCGGTGACCTCGCCGAGCTGCTCGGCGGCGACGGCTTCGTGGCCGCCTGGGGCAGCGCGGGCCGCTGGTACGTGGCGCGCGACGACCTCGCCGGGCTGGCGACGGCGTCGCTCGACCGCGTCGTCGGCCGCAGCGTCGATGCCTGGCTTCGCGAGCGGCCGAGCGTCGCCGCGCCGCGCGCCGCCACGGCCGGGCAGATGCGCCGCCTGCAGAGCGAAGCGCAGCTGCTGTTCCACAGCCACTCCGTCAACGAGGCCCGCGAAGAGCGCGGCGCGCTGCCGGTGAACTCGTTCTGGCTGAGTGGCTGCGGTGTCGCTCAACACGCCGACGCCACAGCCACGCCGACGCTCGACACGACGCTGCGGGCGCCGCTCCTGGCCGGCGACTGGGCGGCCTGGGCGGAGGCCTGGCAAGGTCTCGATGCCGGCGCCATCGCCTCGTTGCTCGCTGCCGCCACGGCGGGCACGACGACGACGCTCACGCTCTGCGGCGAGCGCAGCGCCGCCCGCTTCGAGAGCCGGCCGCGGCCGCTCTGGAAGCGCGTCGCCGCGGCGTGGCACAAGACCGAGCCGCATATCGTGCTGGCCTCGCTGTGAGCCGCGCATGAACCGATGATCACGACCCGCATCGCTCATCGCGACGTGCCGCCGCGAACCGCCTGGGCACTCGAGCAGGCCGGCGTCCATCCCCTGCTCGCGCGCCTGTTCGCGGCGCGCGGCGTCAAGGCCGTCGACGAGCTCGATCACGCGCTCGCGAAACTGCTGCCACCGGCCGGCCTGCTCGGCGCCGCTGCCGCCGCCGAGCTGCTGGCCGACGCCATCGGCGCCGGCAGCCGCATCTGCGTCGTCGCCGACTACGACTGCGACGGCGCCACCGCCTGCGCCGTCATGCTGCGCGGCCTCGCATTGCTCGGAGCCGCGCCCGCCCAGCTCATGTATGTCGTGCCCGACCGCCGCGTCCACGGCTACGGGCTGACCGTCGCGATCGTCGACCTGGCCCTGGCGCAATCGCCGCAAGCGCCGCCCGACGTGCTGGTCACCGTCGACAACGGCATCGCCAGCCTCGAAGGCGTGGCCCATGCACGCGCTGCCGGCATGGCCGTCGTCGTCACCGACCACCATCTGCCGGCGCGCATCGACGATGCCGTCGTGCTGCCCGACGCCGACGTGATCGTCAACCCGAACCAGCCGGACTGCACGTTCGCAAGCAAGAACCTCGCGGGCGTCGGCGTCGCGTTTTACGTGCTGCTGGCGCTGCGCGCCGAGCTGCGCGAGCAGGGCCGCTTCGGCGTTGCCGATCAACCGCGGCTCGACAACCTGCTCGACCTCGTCGCGCTCGGTACCGTCGCCGACGTGGTCCGCCTCGATCGCAACAACCGCTGCCTCGTTGCGCAGGGGCTGAAGCGCATAAGGGCAGGCCGCATGCACGCCGGCGTGGCAGCCCTCTTCGCCGTCGCCGGCCGCAACCCGGCCGAGGCGAGCGCCGCCGACTTCGGCTTCGCGCTCGGGCCGCGCCTGAACGCCGCCGGTCGCCTGGCCGACATGACGCTCGGCATCGAGTGCCTGCTCACTGACGATCCGGCGCGCGCGCACGAGATCGCAGCCGCGCTCGACGCCATGAACCGCGAGCGCCGCACGCTCGAATCCGGCATGCGCGTAGGCGCCGAGGCGCAAGTCGATCGCGCCCTCGCCCTCACCGGCGAAATCGAATCGGCGCTGGCGGTCTTCGACGAGTCGTTCCACGAAGGCGTGGTCGGCATCATCGCCTCGCGCCTGAAGGATCGCGCTCATCGGCCGGCCTTCGTGTTCGCCGTCGGCCAGGACGGTTTCCTCAAGGGCTCGGGTCGCTCCATCGAAGGCTTCCATCTGCGCGACGCGCTCGACCTCGTCAGCAAGCGGCAGCCGGCCTTGTTGGTCCGCTTCGGCGGCCATGCGATGGCCGCCGGCTGCACCATCGCCCGCGCCGACTTCGAGACCTTCCGTAGCGCGCTGCAGTCGGTCGCCGCCGACGGCCTCGGGGCCTCGAGCCACGAGCGCGCCGTGCTCAGCGACGGCCCGCTCGACGCCCGCCATTTCGACGCCGCCACCGTGCGCATCCTCGACGCCGAGGTCTGGGGCGCCGCGTTCGACTCGCCGGTCTTCAGCGACATCGCCGAGGTCGTCTCGCAGCGCCTGGTCGGCGACAAGCACCTCAAGCTCACGGTGAAGATCGGCGGTGTCGTCCGCGAGGCGATCTGGTTCGGCCGCAGCAAGCCGGTCGAGGCGCGCGTGCGGCTGGCCTGGAAGCTCGGCCTCGATGCCTACAACGGTATCGAACGCGTCCAGCTGATCGTGGTGGCTGCCGAATAACCGCTCATGCCACCGATCCGTCGGGCCGTCGCAAATCGCTTCGCCCGATCGCCCGCAACCCCGACACTCGGCCGCCATGGAACTGCACATCACCAGTCTGTCGAAGACCTACGCCAACGGCGTACGCGCCCTAGACGACGTCAGCCTCTCGATCCCGACCGGCATGTTCGGCCTGCTCGGCCCCAACGGCGCCGGCAAGTCGACGCTGATGCGAACGCTCGCGACCCTGCAGGACGCCGACCACGGCTCGGCGCAGCTCACCGATGCGGCCGCCGGCACGCACATCAACGTCCTGCGCGACAAGGACGGCGTGCGCAAGGTGCTCGGCTATCTGCCGCAGGACTTCGGCGTCTACCCGAAGGTGAGTGCCGAAGACATGCTCGATCACCTGGCGCGCCTGAAGGGCCTGGCCGACCGCGGCGAGCGCAAGCTCGCTGTCGACACGCTGCTGCGCCAGACCAATCTGTGGGACGTGCGCAGGAAAGCGCTCGGCGGCTTTTCCGGCGGCATGCGGCAGCGCTTCGGCATCGCCCAGGCCCTGCTCGGCCAGCCGCGGCTCATCATCGTCGACGAGCCGACCGCCGGCCTCGACCCCGAAGAGCGCACGCGCTTTCACAACCTGCTCGTCGAGATCGGCGAGGAGGTCATCGTGCTGCTGTCGACGCACATCGTCGCCGACGTGAGCGACCTCTGCCCGAACCTGGCGATCATGAACAAGGGCCGGGTGCTCGTCACCGGCACGCCGAAGCAGCTCACCGACGCGCTCGCCGGGCGCATCTGGCAGACCTCGGTGGCGCGGTCCGAAGTGGCCGAGCTGCGCGAGCGCCACGCCGTGATCTCGACACGGCTCTACACCGGCAAGACCAACCTGCACGTGATCGCCGACGCGTCGCCGGGGCCGACCTTCACGCCGGTCGAGGCGAGCCTGGAAGACGCCTACTTCGCCGCCATCGGCGGCCACGCCGGTGCCGCTGCCGACACCGGCGCCACGGCCGCGGCGGCCTGAGCCGGCCATGTTCACGATCGCGTCGTTCGAGCTCCGCTCGCGCCTGAAGCTGCTCTCGACCTGGGTCTACTTCGTCGTCTTCTTCGCTCTCGCGATGCTCTGGATCGCGGCCGCCGGCGGCCTCTTCAAGGACGCCAACATCTTGTTCGGCAGCGGCAAGGTCTTCGTCAACTCACCGTTCGCGCTGGCGCAGACGGTCGCCTTCCTCGGCCTCTTCGGCGCCACCGTGATGGCCGCGGTGATGGGCCGCGCAGTCCAGCAAGACGTCGAGTACCGGACGCAGGCGTTCTTCTTCACGTCGCCGATCGGCAAGCTCCAGTATCTTGGCGGCCGCTTCCTCGGCGCCTTCGTCGTGCTGGTGGTGGTCTTCTCCTCGATCGGACTCGGCGCCTTCCTCGCGACACTGCTGCCCGGGATGGACGCCGATCGCCTCGGCCCCAACCGCTGGGCCGCCTACCTGCTGCCGTATGCGACGGTGCTGCTGCCGAACGTGCTGCTGATCGGCGCCGTCTTCTTCAGCCTGGCCGCCGCCACCCGCAAGATGCTGCCGGTCTACGTCGGCAGCGTCCTCCTGCTGCTCGGCTGGCTGATCGCGCAGCAGCTCATGCGCGACGCCGACAACCGCATCCTCGCCGCGCTGGTCGACCCGTTCGGCAGCCGCGCCGTGAGCGTGCTCACCGAATACTGGACGATCGCCGAGCGCAACACGCGGCTGGTGCCGCTCGAAGGCGTGCTGCTGTGGAACCGGGCGCTCTGGCTCGGCGTCGCGCTCGCGGTCTCGGCGCTGCTGGCCTGGCGCTTCTCGTTCGCGTCGGCGTCCGAGGCCGTCACCGGGCGGCGCCGCAAGCTGGCCCCGACCGGCGAGGCCGCCCTGTCGGCGCCGACGCCAGCGGCGCCACTGCAGGCGCCGCTGGCCCATGTTCGCGCCGCGACCGGCGTCGACGCCTGGCGGCTCGTGCCGCACCGCGTCTGGCTCGAGTTCCGGGAGACCACCAAGAACATCTACTTCGCGGTCCTCGTCCTCGCCGGCTTGCTGTTCCTGGTTCTTGCGAGCACGACCGTCGGCGACATCTTCGGCACCAGCACCTGGCCGGTCACGTTCCAGATGACCGGCCTCGTGTCCGGCACCTTCGCCGGCTTCATGCTCGTGATCATCGCGTTCTATGCCGGCGAGCTCGTCTGGCGCGAGCGCGACAACCGGCTCGACCAGATCGCCGACGCCTTGCCGACGCCGACCTGGCTGCCGCTGGTGAGCAAGACGATCGCGCTGATGCTCGTGCCGGCCGTGCTGCAGGCGATGCTGATGCTCTGCGGCATGGCGATCCAGGCGACCAAGGGCTACTTCCGCTTCGAGCCGGGCCTCTACTTCTACGACCTGTTCACGATCGACCTCGTGGGCTACTGGTTCATCTGCGCGCTGGCGATCGCGGTCCACAGCATCGCCGCGCACAAGTACGTCGGCCACTTCGTGATGATCGTGTACTACGTGGTGCTGCTGTTCGCGGGCCCGCTCGGCCTCGAGCACAACCTCTACAAGTTCGGCAGCGTGCCGGCCGCGGTCTATTCCGACATCAACGGCTACGGCCATTTCCTGCTGCGCGTGCGCTCGTTCCAGGCCTACTGGAGCGCCGGCTCGCTGCTGCTGCTGATCGCCGCCTATCTGGCCTGGACGCGCGGCACCGCGAGCTCGTGGCGCGAGCGGATGGCGCAGGCGCGCGCCCGCGTGACGCTGCCGACCATCGCGTTGGGCACCGCGTCGGCGCTGGCCTTCGCCGGCATCGGCGCCTTCATCTTCTACAACACCAACGTCCTCAATCACTACCAGACCACGATCGACGCCCAGGCCGACCGGGTCGGCTACGAGAAGCGCTACAAGCCGTTCGCCGCCGAGCCGCAGCCGAAGATCACGTCGGTCAAGCTCGATGTCGATCTGTTCCCGGCCGAGCAACGGGTGCGCGTGCGCGGCCGCTTCGCGCTGAAGAACAAGACCGCGGCGCCGGTGTCGGTGCTGCAGCTGAACTTCGCCGCCGGCCGCAGCCTGCTCATTCACAAGCTCGACCTCGGCGTGCCGGTGGCGCAAATCGAGGCCGACGAGTCGCTCGGCGTGCGCCGCCTTCGCCTGGCCGCGCCGCTCGCACCCGGCGCCGAGACCACGCTCGACTTCGACCTCGAGCAACCGACGCACGGCTTTCGCAACGAGGGCTCGAACACCGCCGTCGTCGCCAACGGCAGCTTCCTCAACGGTCGCGCCATCCTGCCGGTGATCGGCTACGTCGAAGCCGCGGAGCTCGAGCGCGACCAGGACCGCAAGAAGTTCGGGCTGGCGCCGAAGGAGCGCATGCGCGATCGCGACGATCCTGCCGGCCTCGCCGTCAACGCCATCTCGGCCGACGCCGACTTCATTGACTACGAGGCCACCGTCTCGACCGAGCCGGACCAGATCGCGATCTCGCCCGGCTACCTGCAGCGCGAATGGACCGAGGGCGGCCGCCGCTACTTCCACTACAAGATGGACGCGCCGATCCTCAACTTCTTCGCCTTCCAGTCGGCGCGCTACGCCGTGAAGAAGGATGTGTGGCATGGACCTTCGGGCGACGTGGCGATCGAGATCTACTACCAGCCCGGCCACGAGTTCGACCTCGACTCGATGCTGGCCTCGACCAAGGATTCGCTGGCCGCCTTCAGCACCTGGTTCGGCCCCTACCAGTACCGACAATTCCGGATCGTCGAGTTCCCGCGCTACGAGTCGTTCGCGCAGTCGTTCCCCAACACCATTCCGTTCTCGGAAGGCATCGGCTTCATCGCGCGGGTCCGACCCGACGATCCGAAGGACATCGACTATCCCTACTACGTGACGGCGCACGAGGCGGCGCACCAGTGGTGGGGGCACCAGGTCGTGAGCGGCAATGCGCAGGGCGGCACGATGCTCATCGAGTCGATGGCGCAGTACTCGGCGCTGATGGTCATGAAGAAGAAGTTCGGACCCGGCAAGATGCGGCGCTTTCTCGCTTACGAGCTCAACCGCTATCTGAGCGGCCGGGCCTTCGAGCAGAAGAAGGAGCTTCCGCTGTCGCGGGTGGAGAACCAGGCGTACGTGCACTACGAGAAGGGTAGCCTCGTCATGTACGCCCTCGCCGACTACATCGGTGAAGACAAGCTCGACCAGGCGATCCGCGCCTTTCGCGACGCCCACGCCTTCAAGGGGCCACCGTACCCGTCGTCGAGCGAACTCGTCGCGCGCATCCGCGAGGTCACGCCGCCCGAGCTTCAATACGTCATCGACGACCTGTTCGAGAAGATCGTGGTCTACGACAACCGCGCCGTCAGCGCCACGATGAAGCCGCTGTCGGGCGGCCGCTTCGAGGTGACCATGAAAGTCGTGGCCAAGAAGCGCGTTGCCGACGAGCTCGGCAAGGAAAGCGACGTCGCCCTCGCCGATTTCATCGACATCGGCGTCGTCGACGACAAGGGCGATGCCATCCTCGTCGAGCGAAAGCGGATCACGCAGGAGGAATCGACCTTCACGATGACCGTCGACAGGAAGCCCGCCAAGGCCGGCATCGACCCGCTCAACAAGCTGATCGACCGCCGACCTGACGACAACACGGTCGCGGTGACTGGCGGCTGATCAGCGCGCGCCGACGGGCGTGCGGCCGCGCGCTCAACAACTGCTGCGGAGCGCGTAGTCTCGCGGCCGTGACACCCGACGAAACAATCGCCGCGCTCCTCGGCGAAGTGCAGGGCCTGGATCGCGGCAAGGACGGGCCGCGAATGCTCGCGATCTACGCGGAGGCTGCCGCGCTCGTCGACCGGGAGGCCAAGCCGAAGAAGTGGGCCGCGCTTCGGCATGTCGCCGGCGTCACCGCGTTCGCGATGCCGGGGCATCTCGAGGAAGCGCTGGCCGCATTCCGCGACTCCCGGCCGCACTGGGATCCGGTGGCCGAGCATGTGCAGTGGGCCGAAGCCACCTCGTATGTCGGCTGGACGCTGTTCGCCCTGCACCGACTCGCACCTCCCGACAGCGAGGAGGCGATCGCGTGTCTCGAGGCGACGCTCGCCGACTACCCCGACGACACGCCGGCGATGCTGGCCCGGCTCTACGGCGCGCGCGTCGTCGGCGATCGCTTCGACAACTGGCAGAAGCATGTCTTCTACCTCGAGGCGGCGCTGCAGCAGGTCCAGGTCGACACCCACCCGGTACGCTGGGCGCTGCTTCGCAATGAACTGGCACAAGCCACGGCTCAGCGACCGGACGGCGACTTCGCGGCGCTGATGGAACGGCGCATCGCCATGCATCGCGAAGCCCTCGACGCACTGGCCGCGCTGAAGGACGCGCCCGGCTCGGCGGCGCAGACCGCCTGGATCCGCATCGCCATCGATGCCAGCGAAGCCTGGCTGAACCGGATCGGCAGCGTCGACGCTGCGGGCGATCTCGCCCAGGCCCGCCGCCTCGCCGAAGACGCGCTCGCCGCCTGCGTGCCCGAGACGCCGCGCGACCTGCAGGCGATGGCGGTGATGGCGTCGGCCAGGGTCCTGATGCGCGATGACGCGATGTCTGTCGACGACTGCCGGCAGGCCTTGGCACTCTGCGACCGCGCCGACGGCTTCGTCGATCCGACCGTGCAGCCGGTGCTGGCCGCGACCGCGCTGAAGTACCGTGCCAACGCCCACCGGCGCCTGATGCAGCACGGCGAGAGCGGCCATCTCGAACCCCTGCTCGCGAGCGTCGACGCCGCCCTGGCCTTGCTCGACCCCGTGATGCAAGGCCCGATGCGACGCACGCTGATGCTGCTCGCCGCCGCAGGCCTGGTCGACGCCGCCGACTTCGCGCGCGCCGCGATCCGCTTCGCCGAGGCCGAACGCGAGGGCGAACGCAGCCTCGCGCAGGCGACGACGCGCGCCGGCCGGCTCGAGTCCATCTTCGACCTGCACGACGCCTCCTCGCTGCTCGGCTGGTGCCGCCTGCAGACCGCCGACGTCGCCGGCGCCGTCGAGGCCATCGATCGCAACAAGGGGCGCCTGTGGAGCGTCGGGCAGGCGCACGCGAGCTTCGCCGACATCCGCCGCTGCGTGCCGAAGGGCGGCGCGCTGCTGTTCGCGGCATTCGGCCTCGACGACGGCGCGGTCGTGGTCGTCGGCGAGAGCGGCGAGCGCGTCGCACCGCTGCCCGGCTTCGGGCGCGACCGCCTCAAGGCGCTGCTGTTCGGCGAGTTGCTCGATCCGGCCAGCGACAGCTGGATCGCGCGCTGGCTCGGCCGCGGCCGTGAGCCGCGCCGCTGGGCCGATCGGATCGACTCCGTCGGCGCCGTGCTCTATGAAGCCGTCTGGGCGCCCGTCCTCGCCACCTTGCGTGCGATGAACATCGGCGAAGGCGCGGAGCTGGTCTGGTTTGCGCAGGCCGGCCTCGGCGTGCTGCCGCTGCACGCCGCCTGGACCGCCGAAGGTCCGGAGCGACGCTGGATCACCGACCGCCATCCCATTCGCTATGCGACCTCGGCGAGATGCCTGCTCGCCAACGCGTCGCGACCGCGACATCCATCGCCGCCGCGGACCCTGCTGGTCTGCAATCCCACCAGCAATCTCGCCGAGCTGCCCTACGCCGACTTCGAAGCCGCATGGCTGCGCGCTGCTGTGCCAGCAGGCCCGATCGAGATGCTGAGCCTCGGCGAAGCCCGTCGCGACGCCGTCCTCGCCGGACTGCCGACGGCGACGCTCGCGCACTTCGCGACCCACGGCAGCTTCGACGTTGCCGACCCGATGCGCTCGCACCTCGTGCTCGCCGGCAGCGAGTCGTTGTCGCTCGAGGCGATGCTGCCGGTCGTGGCCAACTCGAGCCTGCAGACGGTCGTGTTATCGGCCTGCGAGACCGCAGCCGCGCCCTCGTGGCGCAAGGCCGACGAGATGATCGGCTTTCCGGGCGCCCTGCTGGAGCACGGCGTGCCCACGGTGATCGCCTCGCTCTGGCCGGTTGACGATCTCGCCACGGCCTTGCTGCTCGGCCGCTTCTACCGCGAGTGGCGGCCCGACGGTGGCTGCAGCGCGGCAGAAGCGCTGCGAACGGCGCAGTGCTGGCTGCGCGATGTGTCGACCGCCGAGTTGTGCGAGCTGATGGTGGATCTCGAAGCGACCGGTGGTGCGGTCGGCGCGCTGGCGGCCGAAGCGCGGCAGTCGATGTCGGCGTCGAACGACGACGCGCGCCTGTTCGCTCACCCTCAGTTCTGGGCCGCCTTCACCGTCTCCGGCGCGTGACGACGGGCGTCGGCTAGCTCCGCAGGTGGCAGGCCGCCCAGTGGCCGTCGCGCTTCTGCTCGAGCGGCGGCGTCTCGGCGCTGCAGAGCGGGAACTGCGCGATCGGGCAGCGCGTGTGGAAGTGGCAGCCCGACGGCGGATGGATCGGGCTCGGCACGTCGCCCTGCAGCGGGATGCGCTTCCTCTTGACCTTCGGATCGGGGATCGGCACCGCCGACAGCAGCGCCTCGGTGTAGGGATGCAGCGGCTCGGTGTAGAGCTGCCGCGCCGGCGCGATCTCGACGATGCGGCCGAGGTACATCACGGCGACGCGGTCGCTGATGTGCTCGACCACCGAGAGGTCGTGGGCGATGAAGATGTAGGTCAGGTCGAACTGCTGCTGCAGGTCTTCGAGCAGGTTGATCACCTGCGCCTGGATCGAGACGTCGAGCGCCGACACGGCCTCGTCGCAGACGATCAGCTTCGGGCTCACCGCGAGTGCCCGCGCGATGCCGATGCGCTGGCGCTGACCGCCCGAGAATTCGTGCGGATAGCGGCGCATGTGGTCGGCGTTGAGACCCACGGTCTCGAGCAGCTGCACGATGCGGGCATCGAACTCGGCGCGGCTCTTCGTGAGGCGGTGGATGATGAGCGCCTCGCCGACGATCGCGCCCACCGTCATGCGCGGATTGAGCGAAGCGTACGGGTCCTGGAAGATGATCTGCATGTCGCGCGCGAGCGCACGCAGCTCGGTCTTCGACGCCCGCGTCACGTCCTTGCCATTGAAATGCACCTCGCCCGAGGTGGGCTCGATGAGGCGCAGGATGCAGCGCCCGGTCGTGCTTTTGCCGCAGCCCGACTCGCCGACGACGCCGAGCGTCTCACCGGCCATCAGGTCGAAGCTCACGCCGCTGACCGCGTGCACGCTCTCGACCTCGCGGCCGAGCCAGCCGCCCTTGATCGGGAAGCGCTTGACGAGGTCCTTGACCCGCAGCAGCGGCTCAGTGGTGTCCGCCCCCACGCTTGCGGCTTTCGCCGCGGCGCTGCCCCCCAAGGGGGCGTTCGCGCCTTGGGGCGGCCCGGCGGCGCTCATGCGGGCTCCTGCACGAGGTCGAAGATGCAGCGCACCTTGTGGCCCGGCACCGGCTCGCGCAGTGCCGGCGTCGCGGTCGTGCACTCGGGTGCCGCGAACTTGCAGCGCGGCGCGAAGCGACAGCCCGCAGCCGGCTCGATGAGCTTGGGCACCGTGCCCGGGATCTGCTCGAGCCGCACCTTGTGCAGCGCCGCCGTGTCGATGCGCGGGATCGAGCGGATGAGGCCCTGCGTGTACGGGTGGCGCGGGTTCGCGAACAGCTCCTCCACGGTCGCTTCCTCCACCACCATGCCGGCATACATCACGACCACGCGCTGCGCCACCTCGGCAACGACGCCCATCGCGTGCGTGATCAGCAGGATCGCCATGCCGAGCCGCTCCTTGAGCTCGGAGAGCAGGTCGAGGATCTGGGCCTGGATGGTCACGTCGAGCGCCGTGGTCGGCTCGTCGGCGATCAGCAGCTTCGGGTTGCAGGCGAGCGCGATGGCGATCATCACGCGCTGCCGCATGCCGCCCGAGAACTGGTGCGGGTAGTCGTTGACGCGCCGCTGCGGTGTCGGGATCCGGACCAGCGCCAGCATCTCGACGGCTCGCTCCAGCGCGGCCTTGCGACCGAGCCCCTCGTGCAGCCGCAGGCTCTCGGCGATCTGCTCGCCGACGCTGTAGACCGGGTTCAGCGAGGTCATCGGCTCCTGGAACACGATCGCGATTTCCTTGGCGCGGATGCGCCGCATCTCCTCGTTGCTCGCGGTGACGAGATCCTTGCCTTGCCACAGTACCTGGCCGCCGGCAATGCGGCCGGGCGGCATCGGCACCAGCTTCAGCACGGTCATCGCCGTGACCGTCTTGCCGCAGCCCGACTCGCCGACCACGCTCACCGTCTCGCCGCGGTCGATGGCGATGTCGACACCGTCGACGGCATGCAGCCAGCCGTCGTCGGTCTTGAAGTGGACCTTGAGGTCCTTGATCTCGAGCAGCGGCATCAGACGGACTCGTTCAAAGGATGCGCCGCGGATCGAGCGCATCGCGCAGGCCGTCGCCCACGAAGTTGATGCACAGCACGGCGAGGAAGATCGCCGTCCCCGGGAACAGCGCCCAGTGCGGCGCGATGTCGAGGTACTCCTTGCTGTCGAACAGGATGCGGCCCCAGGTCGGGATGTCGGGCGGAAAGCCGAGGCCGAGGAACGACAAGGTCGACTCGGCGATGATGGCCGCGGCGACGTCGATGGTGCCGGCGACGATCACCGGGCCCAGCGAGTTGGGCAGGATGTGGCGGATCACCTGCCGAGGCACCGAGGCGCCGAGTGCTCGCGCCGCTTCCACGAATTCCTTCTCCCGCAGCGAGAAGAACTGCGCTCGCACCAGTCGCGCCACCGGCATCCAGCGAAAGCCGCCGATGACGAGCACGATCAGGATGAAGACGCCGACCTCCGGCCCGAACGCCGCCTTCAGCGCATCGCGGAACAGGTAGATCAGGATCAGCAACAGGGGCAGCTGCGGCAGCGACAGGAAGAGGTCGGTGAGCCACATCAACGCCGTATCGACGGCGCCGCGCGAGATGCCGGCGACTGCGCCGATGGTGACGCCGACCAGCATGGCCATCAGCATCGCTGCGAGGCCGACGGCGAGTGAGATGCGGCCGCCGTAGAGCATGCGGGCGAAGATGTCCTGGCCGAGGTCGTCGGTGCCCATCGGGTGAGCCGGGGTGGGCGTCTGCAGGCGGGCGCTGAAGTCGATGTCGTTGACCGAGAGCTTCCAGAGCAGCGGCCCGAAGAAGACCATCAGCACCATCATCGAGAGCACGACCAGGCCGACGACCGCGAGCTTGTGGCGGCGAAAGCGCCGCCACGCCTCGGCCCAGGGCGAGACGTTCGGCCGGCGCGGCACTGGGCCGGCGCTAGCGGAAGGTGATGCGGGGATCGAGCCAGCCATAGAGCAGGTCGGCGATGAAGTTGAAGAAGATCACGAGGCACGAGAACACGAAGGTCACCGCCATGATCACCGGCGTGTCGTTGCGCAGGATCGCGTCGATCAGCAGCGAGCCGATGCCCGGCACGCGAAAGATCTGCTCGGTGACGATGGCGCCGCCGAAGACCTGCGGCATGGTGAGTGCCACCAGCGTCACCACCGGGATCAGGGCGTTGCGGACGACGTGCTTCATGATCACCGCGCGCTCGGCCAGGCCCTTGCTGCGCGCGGTGGTCACGTAGTCGAGGCGGATGACGTCGAGCACGGCCGAGCGCACGTAGCGCGTCCAGCTGGCGCCCTGGAAGAGGCCGAGCACCAGCACCGGCATGATGGCCTGCCGGATGTGCGCCCACCACCACGGCCAGCCGCTGCCGGCGATGTCGGACCGGAACACGAACGGCAGCCAGTCGAGCTTGATCGAGAACAGCAGGATCAGCAGCAGGCCGGTGAAGAAGGTCGGCAGCGAGAAGCCGACGAAGGCGAGCGTGCTGGCGATGCGGTCGAACCACGAGTAGGGCCGCGCCGCCGAATAGATGCCGACCGGCAGTGCGATCGCCAGCGCCAGCAGTTGCGACGCGCCGATCACGGCGAGCGTGACGGGCACGCGCTGCAGGATGAGCTTGTCGACGTCGACGCGGCTGATGAACGAGAAGCCCCAGTCGCCCTGCAGCATCGCGAACAACCAGCGGAAGTAGCGCTGCCAGACCGGGTCGTCGAGGCCGAACTGCTTCCTCAGGTTGGCCGATACCTCGGGTGGCACGTTCGGGTTCAGCGCCATCTCCGCGAACGGGTCGCCGGGCGCAAGTGCCAGCACCGTGAAGAGAACGACGCTGATGCCGAGCAGGCTCGGCAGCGCGATCAGCAGCCGCCGCAGGATGAAATGTCCCACTAGGCTGTCATCCTGAGCGAAGCGAAAGACCCCGGCGCATCGATGAACGAGATCCTTCGCTGGCGCTCAGGACGACAACGCCCTCAGCCGACGGCGCCGTCGCGGTACCAGTTCTGCAGCGCCGAGAAGTCGAGGTCCCAGCCGGAGAGCGTCGTCACGAGCTTGACGTTGGCACCGCGCACGCGCGGCCGGCTGATCAGCGGGATGACGATGAATTCGCCCACGACGATGTCGTTCATCTTGATGTAGATGGCGGCGCGCTTGACGGGATCGAGCTCCGACTCGCCGGCCAGGGCCAGCTTGTCGTACTCCGGATTGATGTAACGGCAGATGTTGCGGCCGGCCCACTTGTTCACTTTCTGCGACGCTTCGGCGGAGATGTACTGGTCCATGAAGCGCTGGGCGTCGGGCGCGGTCATCGTCGTCGTGTACATCTGGATGTCGGCCCAGAACTTTCCGTAGGTGTCGGGGTTGGCGACGTCGGACGAAAAGAACACCGACGCCGTCACCGACTTCAGCTCGAGCTCGATGCCGGCCTTTTGCGCCGCCTGCTTGACGATCGCCTGCTCCTTCTGCCGCGTACCGTTGATCGACGTCTGGTAGACGAACTTCATCTTCTTGCCACCCTTCTCGCGAATGCCGTCGGCGCCTTTCTTCCAGCCGGCCGCATCGAGCAGGGCATTGGCCTTGTCGACGTTGAACTCCCACTTCGTGTTCGGCGAGCGAAAGCGCGGTGGGTTGTTCATGAAGTTCGAGGTCGCGATGCCGGTGCGACCGTAGATGAACTCCTGCATGCTCTTCTTGTCGCAGAGCAACGACATCGCTTCGCGCACCTTGATGTCGCTGAATGCGAAGTGCTTGCTCTTGACGCTGCCGCGCTCGCCGTCGACCTCCGTCCAGGGGTCGGTGATGTTGAGCTGGATGAACTCGATGTCGCCGCCGGGGACGATGTGGGCCTTGCCCTTGCCGCCGGCCTCCATGCGCTTGAGAACCTCGTCTTCGACCTGCAGGTTCCAGGCGTAGTCGTACTCGCCGGTCTGCAGCACGGCGCGAGCCGCCGACGGGGCATCGCCGCCGCCCTTCATTTCGATGGTGTCGAAGAAGGGCCGGTTCGCCATGTGGTAGCTCGTGTTGATCGCACCGGAGACGAGGTCGCCCGGCTTGAAGTCCACGAACTTGTACGGGCCGGTGCCGACCGGCTTCAGGTTGGTGGGTGCGTCGCGCGACTTGGCGCCAGCGTACGGCCCGAACAGGTGCTTCGGGATGATCATGCCTTCGGCGGCGACGAAGGCGGTGGCCCAGAAGGGCGTCGCCTTCCTGAACGAGACGAGGACGGTGTAGTCGTCGACCTTGGTGACGGTGATGTCCTTGTAAACGGCGATGGTGACCGCGGCGGTGGCCGGGTCGCGGGCGTATTCCCAGGTGAAGACGACATCGTCGGCGGTGAAGGGCTTGCCGTCGTGCCAGGTCACGCCCTTCTTCAGGCGCCAGCGCACGACCTTGCCGCCTTCGAGCACACCGCCATTGGCGACGCTCGGGATGTCGGCGGCGAGGATCGGCACGAGGTTGCCGTCGTTGTCCCACACGGCCAGCGGTTCGTAGAAGATGCGCGAGCCTTCCTGGTCCTTGGTGCCGTTGGCGAAGTGCGGCTGCAGCAGCGTCGCACCCTGCCAGAACAGCACCTTCAGGGCGCCGCCGCCGCCGCGCCGGTTCGGCTTGTAGACCGGTGTGATGACCTGGCTCTGGGCGACGCCGGAGTGCATCAGCATCATCGACGCCATCGGCGCCGTCAGGCCGAGGCCGACCATGCGCTCGATGAAGCCGCGCCGCGGCAGCTGGCCCGATCGCACGTCCTCGATCAATGCCCTCAATTGACGCTCTTCCATCTCGCTCTCCAGACAGTTCGTTTCGGTAGGCGCGGGGTCGTTCGCGCCGCCTGCATCCTATGGCCCGCTCCCGGGCGCAACATCGGGGCGGACCCGGAGCGATATCCATGCCAGCCACTATGATTCGTAGTCGATGAACGCTGATCTTCACTGCCATTCCTGCGTCTCGGACGGCACCCTCGCGCCCGAAGCTGTAGCGGCGCGGGCGAAGGCGAACGGCGTCGAGCTCTGGGCGCTGACCGACCACGACGAAGTCGGCGGTCAGGCCCGAGCACTGGCAGCGGCCGAGGCGCTGGCGCTGCCTTACCTTACCGGCACCGAGATCTCGGTGACGTTCGCCGGCGTGACGGTGCACATCCTCGGCCTCGGCTTCGACGCTGCCGACCCGGCGCTGGTCGAAGGCCTGCACGCGACCCGCGGCGGCCGGCAGGCACGCGCCCGCGAGATGGCCGCCGAGCTGGCCAAGGTCGGCATCACGGGCGCGTACGAAGGCGCGCTGAAGTTCGTCGGCAATCCGGAGCTGATCTCTCGCACGCACTTCGGGCGCTTTCTCGTCGAGAGCGGCGTCTGCGCCGACACGCAGGAGGTGTTCCGCCGCTTCCTCGTCGAGGGCAAGCCCGGCTTCGTGCCGCATCGCTGGGCGGCGCTGCGCGACGCGGTCTCGTGGATCGGCGGCGCCGGCGGCATCGCCGTCATCGCCCATCCGGCGCGCTACAAGTTCACGCCGACCGAGGAATACGCGCTCTTCAGCGAGTTCAAGGCGCACGGCGGCCGCGGCGTCGAGGTCGTGACTGGCGCCCACAGCGCAGCCGAAGCGCTGCGCTACGCCGACACCGCGCGCGAGTTCGACCTGCTCGCCTCGCGCGGCAGCGACTTCCACAGCCCCGAGGAAAGCCGCATCGACCTCGGCGGCCTGCCGCCGCTCCCCGCCGGCCTGGTGCCGGTGTGGGAAGCGCTCGAAGACCGAATCCACACGCCTGCCTGACACAGCGTCGGCGCCGACAATCGGCGCATGTCCCAGTACTTCGAAGTCCACCCGGCCAACCCGCAGCTGCGCCTCCTCAAGCAGGCCGCGCAGATCCTGCACGGCGGCGGCGTCGCTGCCATCCCCACCGACTCGAGCTACGCCCTCGTCTGCCACCTCGACGACAAGGCGGCCGCCGAGCAGTTGCGCCGGATCCGCGGCGTCGACGATCGCCATCACCTCACCCTGCTCTGCCGCGATCTCTCTGAGCTGGCCAGCTATGCGCGCGTCGACAACCGTCAGTACCGGTTGCTGAAGTCGGCCACGCCCGGGCCCTTCACCTTCATCCTCGAGGCGACCAAGGAAGTGCCGCGCCGGGTCTCGCACCCGTCGCGGCGGACCATCGGCCTGCGCGTGCCCGACCACCCGGTCACCATCGCGCTGCTTCAACTGCTCGGCCAGCCACTGCTGGCGACCACGCTCATTCCGCCCGGCGAGCGCGAACCGCTCAACGACCCGGAGCAGATCCGCGATCGCTACGGGAAGTCGGTGCAGGCGATCGTCGATGCCGGTGCCTGCCCCATGCAGCCGACGACGGTGATCGATCTCACCGGCGACATACCGGTGCTGGTGCGGCGCGGCCGCGGCGACCCGGCGCTGGTCGGCATCGCCGTCGATGCGGAGGAAAACGCCTGAGCGCTTGACGGCTGCTGGCAAGGCTATTAAAGTGATATCACTTCGACATGGGTCGCAAGGGCGGCCGATGGTGCGAAGGATTCACTGGAGAGCGTCATGAGCGTGCAATCGGCCGAAGAGCGGGAAGCCAACACCAGCAGTGGCTTCGTCTACATCGCGGTGGGCCTCGTCGTCCTGCTGCTCGCCATCGCGCTGGCAGCGTCGAGGCCGATGGGGCCGACGATCGCCTTCCTCGTCCTCGCCCTGCTGCTGGCGTTCTGGTGCCTGGGCGGCCTCTACATGCTGCAACCCAACCAAGCGGCGCTGCTGCTCCTCTTCGGCAGCTACCGAGGCACCGACCGCAGCCGCGGCCTGCGCTGGGCCAATCCCTTCTACACGAAGACCAAGGTCTCGGTCCGGGCCCGCAACTTCAACAGCGAGAAGCTGAAGGTGAACGACCTGCGCGGCAACCCGATCGAGATCGCCGCCACCGTGGTCTGGCGTGTCGACGACACGGCGCGCGCCAGCTTCGACGTCGAGAACTTCGAGGCCTACGTACTGACCCAGGCCGAGTCGGCGCTGCGCCACCTCGCCCTCAGCTACGCCTACGACAACATCGACGATCCCGACCCGACGACGAAGGCCGAGGTGACGCTGCGCTCCGGCACCGAGGAGGTCTCGGCGGCACTGCGCAACGAGCTGCAGGCAAGGTTCGCGCAGGCCGGCATCGTCGTCGTCGACGCCAAGCTCACCCACCTCGCCTACGCGCCGGAGATCGCCGGCACCATGCTCCGCCGCCAGCAGGCCGAGGCGATCATCGCGGCGCGCCGCAAGATCGTGCAGGGCGCCGTCGGCATGGTCGAGCTGGCGCTCAAGGGCCTCGCCGAGCGCGGCATCATGGAACTCGACGACGAGCGCCGCGCCGCGATGGTGAGCAACCTGCTCGTCGTGCTCTGCTCGGACCACGACGCCACGCCGGTGGTCAACACCGGCACGCTCTACAACTGACGCGGCCACCGCGCAGCACCGCTCGGCCCGATGGCCAGCCCCGACAAGAAGGCCTTCCTGTTGCGGATCGATCCGGCGCTTTGGGCCGAGATCGAACGGCTGGCCGCGGCCGAGCTGCGGAGCGCCAACGCGCAAGTGGAGTACCTGTTGCGCCAGTCGCTGCGGGCGCGCGGCAGGGCCCTCACCCCGGCCCTCTCCCGCAAGCGGGAGAGAGGGTAGTCAGGTCCGTTCGATGCGAGCGATTGCGCTGTGGGCGTGGATGGATTCGAAGTTCTCGACGTCGACGACGTAGCGGCCGATGCGCTTGTCGGCGTTGAGCTTCAGGGCGACGTCTCGCACCATGTCCTCGACGAACTTCGGGTTCTCGTAGGCGCGCTCGGTGATCCACTTCTCGTCGGCGCGCTTGAGGGTCGACCAGATCTCGCTCGACGCCGAGTCCTCCGCGAAGCGCACGAGCTCGCGCCACGACAGTTCTTCCAGCATCTCGACGCGGAGGGTGACGTGCGAGCGCTGGTTGTGGGCGCCGTAGTCGGAGATCTCCTTCGAGCACGGACAGAGCGACTTTACCGGCACGACGACCTCGGCCCAGACGGTGGCGTCGTGGCCCGACCTCGCTTCGGCGATCAGCTTGCCTTGATATTCGAGCAAGCTCTCGACGCCGGACACGGGCGCACGTTTCCTCAGGAAGAAGGGGAACGCCGCCTCGACGCGGCCGGCATCGGCGCCGAGCAGCGCGATCATCCGCGCCGCCTGAAGGCGTAGCGAGCCCGCGTCGAGCGGCTCGTCGATGGCGTCGAGCCAAGCGACGAAGCGCGACATGTGGGTGCCCTTCTGGTCCTCGGGCAGGGCGACGTCGAGCGCCCATTCAGCGACCGTGGGCAGCACCGCGCCCTCGATCTTCAGCTGCAGCGGATAGCGCACGCTGCGGATGCCGACACGCTGGATCGCGAGCTTGCGGTCGTCGTGCGCCGATTGCGTGTCGGGGATGTGAAGCGCGTCGATCAGGTTGGTCATCGTCGTCTGGCTGCTACTGGCCGGCGGTTGCCATCAAGAGGGCCGGCGGCGAACCGAACCGGCGCCGGATCGACAGCTCGATGCCGGCGGCGTCGAGCCCGCACTGCGCCAGCAACTTGGCCGGATCGCCGTGCTCGATGAATGCGTCGGGCAAGCCGAGATTCAACACGGAAATCTCGATCCGCGCTTCGGCAAGGGCTTCGAGGACGGCACTGCCGGCACCGCCCATGATCGCGCCTTCTTCGATGGTGACGATTGCATCATGGCGCCGCGCCAGTTCGGTCACCAAAGCGACATCGAGCGGCTTGACGAAACGCATGTTGGCGACGGTGGCGTCGATCCGCTCCGCAGCAGCGAGTGCCGGATGCAGCAAGGTGCCGAAAGCGAGGATGGCGATGCGCTGGCCGGGCTGCGCCGAGGTGCGCGTGGTCTCGCGCCTGATTTCTCCCTTGCCGAACGGAATCGCCGTCATCTCCTTCTGGATGGCGACACCCGCACCGGATCCGCGCGGGTAGCGCACCGCGACCGGGTGGTCCTGCATGAAGGCCGTGTACAGCGATTGCCGGCATTCGTTCTCGTCGGACGGCGTCAGCACGCTCACGTTGGGGATGCAGCGCAGGTAGGCGATGTCGTAGGCGCCGGCATGGGTGGCGCCGTCGGCACCGACGAGGCCGCCGCGGTCGAGCGCGAAGACGACCGGCAGGTTCTGGATCGCGACGTCGTGGATCAGCTGGTCGTAGGCACGCTGGAGGAAGGTCGAGTAGATCGCGACGACCGGCTTCAAGCCTTCGCAGGCCAGGCCGGCGGCGAAGGTGACGGCGTGCTGTTCGGCGATGCCGACGTCGTGGTAGCGCCTCGGGAAGCGTTTCTCGAACTCGACCATGCCCGAGCCTTCGCGCATCGCCGGCGTGATACCGACGAGGCGCTCGTCTTTCTCGGCCATGTCGCAGAGCCACTGCCCGAACACCTGCGTGAACGTGATCTTCGGCGACGCGGTCGGCTTGACGAAGCCGACCGCCGGATCGAACTTGCCCGACGCCGCGTGATAGCGCACCGGGTCGGCCTCGGCGAGCTGGTAGCCGTAGCCTTTCTTGGTGACGACATGCAGGAACTGCGGCCCCTTGAGGCTGCGCAGGTTCTCGAGCGTCGGGATGAGTGAATCCAGGTCGTGGCCATCGATCGGGCCGACGTAGTTGAAGCCGAACTCCTCGAAGATGGTGCCCGGCACGACCATGCCCTTGGCGTGCTCCTCGAAGCGCTTGGCCAGTTCGAAAAGCGGCGGCGCATTCTTCAGAACGTTCTTCGCGGTGTCGCGCGCGGTCGCGTAGAACTTGCCGCTCATCAGGCGCGCCAGGTAGCGGTTGAGCGCTCCCACCGGCGGCGAGATCGACATGTCGTTGTCGTTGAGGATGACGAGGATGTCGACCGGCCGACCGTCTTTCTGCTCGCCGGCGTTGTTGAGCGCCTCGAAGGCCATGCCGGCGGTCATCGCGCCGTCGCCGATCACCGCCACGCACTTGCGGCTCTCGCCCTTCATGCGCGCCGCCACCGCCATGCCGAGCGCCGCCGAGATCGAGGTCGACGAATGGGCGGTACCGAAGGTGTCGTACTCGCTCTCGTCGCGACGCGGGAACCCGGAGATGCCGCCGATCTGGCGGAGCGTGAGCATGCGGTCCTTGCGGCCGGTCAGCGTCTTGTGCGGATAGGTCTGGTGGCCGACGTCCCAGACGATGCGGTCGTGCGGCGTGTCGAATACGTGGTGCAGCGCGATCGTCAGCTCGACGGTGCCGAGGTTCGACGAGAAGTGGCCGTTGCCCGTCTCCGAAACGATCTTGACGACGTAGGCGCGCAGCTCGACGGCGAGTTGCTGCAGCTCGGCGCGCGAGAGCTTTCGCACGTCGGCGGGGGAATCGATGGTGTCGAGAAGGGTCATGTCGGCGGATCAAGAATGACGGTCGACAGCGCGGTCGGCCAGCGCCCGCAAGCGCTCGACGTCGGGCAGCGTGCTGCCGTCGAGCGCAGCGTGGGCGGCGACGCGGAACGATTCGGCATGGGCGCGCGCTGCGTCGAGGCCGAGCACGGTCACGTAGGTCGGCTTGTTGCCGTCCTGGTCCTTGCCGGCGGTCTTGCCGAGCACGGCCGAGGCCTGGGTCGCGTCGAGGATGTCGTCGACGACCTGGAAGGCGATGCCCATGGCTGCGCCGAAATCGGCCAGCGAGTGCCACTGGCGCTCGCTGGTGGCGCCGCAGGCCGCGCCCATCAGCACGCTGGCCTGCAGCAGGGCGCCGGTCTTGCGGCGGTGCATGTCGGACAAGGCGTGCTCGTCGAGCGGCAGGCCGATGCTGGCGAGGTCGATGGCCTGGCCGCCGGCCATGCCGAGCGCGCCCGCTGCGCGTGCGAGCAAGCCGCACAGGCGCGCCTGCAGGGCCGGCGCGACGCTGCCGTCTTCCGGCGTCAGCACGTCGAACGCGAGCGCCTGCATGGCGTCGCCGGCGAGCATCGCCTGGGCGACGCCGAAGCGCACGTGCACGGTCGGCTTGCCTCGACGCAGGACGTCGTCGTCCATGCACGGCAGGTCGTCGTGGACGAGCGAGTAGGCATGGATCAGCTCGACGGCCACGGCCGCCCGCAGCGCCGCCGCGCGGTCACCACGCACCGCATCGGCGGCGGCGAGCACGAGCAACGGCCGCAGACGCTTGCCGCCGTCGAGGACGCCGTAGCGCATCGCCTCGCCGAGGCCCGCGGGCGCGTCGGCCGGGACCCAGGCGTCGAGCGCGGACTCGACATCGTCGAGCTGCGCCAGTGACCACGTGTCGAAGGCGTCGCGCTTCATGCGGGCCAGGCCTTGAGCTGGCCTTCTTCAAGGACTTTCACCTGCTGCTCGACGGCTTCGAGCCTCGATCGGCAAAACTGCAGCAGCTCGGCACCGCGGCGATAGTTCGTGAGCAAGCCCTCCAGCGGCAGCTGCCCGCCCTCCATGGCCGCGACCAGCGCTTCGAGCTCGGTCAGGGCAGCCTCGTAATTCGCGGGCGCTTCTGCGCCCGGGCCGATGGGAGAGTCAGTCGTCATTCGGACACGTAAAAGTTTCGATTGTAGTCAGCGCCTCACGCCCCATTTACCTCGGCAGTTACACTGCGGCCCCGCCGTTCGGCAGCTTCGTGCCGGCCCCTTGCCGAGGGCTGCGCACCGTCGGGTCTTTGACCTTGTCTTTGAAGGAAACCGGGGCCATGTCCGACCAGCGCGTCACCCTCGACATCCTGGCGCCGAGCCACTGCCAGCTCCCCGTCGTGAGCTATTTCGATCCCGAGTTGTTCGCCCGCGAAAAACGCCTGCTGTTCGGCGCGGCGCCGCGTTACGTCGGCCACAGCCTGGCGGTGCCCGAGATCGGCGACTTCCAGACCCTCGCCGCCGAAGGGGACGGCCGCGTCCTGTTGCGCACCGAAGGCGGCCTGCGCCTGCTGTCCAACGTGTGCCGCCACCGCCAGGCGGTGATGTTGCGCGGCCGCGGCCAGACCGGTTCGCGCATCGTTTGCCCCCTGCACCGCTGGACCTACGACCTGGCCGGCGAGCTCGTCGGCGCCCCGCATTTCGACGACGACCCGTGCCGCGGTCTCGCCAGCTACCCGCTGCAGACGTGGAACGGCATGGCCTTCGAAACGCCGCGCGGCGGCGGTGCCGGCCGCGACATCGCCGCCGAGCTGGCGGGCATCGGCCCCGCCGCCGATCTCGACTTCGCGGGCTACACGTTCGACAGCGTTCACATGCACGAGTGCGACTACAACTGGAAGACCTTCATCGAGGTCTACCTCGAGGACTACCACGTCGCCCCCGCACACCCCGGCCTGGGCGGCTTCGTGAGCTGCGACGACCTTCGCTGGGAGTTCGGCCGGCATCACTCCGTGCAGACGGTCGGCCCGAAGAACGAGCTCGCCAAGCCCGGCTCGCCCGCCTACCGCAAGTGGCACGACGCCGTGCTCGCCTACCGCGAGGGCCGTTTCGCCGACCCGGTGCCGCGCCACGGCGCCATCTGGCTCACCTGCTACCCGGCGACGATGGTCGAGTGGTACCCGCACGTGCTCGTCGTCTCGACGCTGCATCCGCGCGGCCCGCAGAAGACGCTCAACGTCGTCGAGTTCTACTACCCCGAGGACATCCACGCGTTCGAGCGCGAGTTCGTCGAGGCCGAGCAAGCCGCCTACTGGGAGACCTGCGGCGAAGACGACGAGATCGCGCTGCGCATGGACGCCGGCCGGCGCGCCCTCATGGAGCGCGGCGACGACGACGCCGGTCCGTACCAGAGCCCGATGGAAGACGGCATGCAGCAGTTCCACGAGTGGTACGCGAGAGAGATGGGCGCTCGCTCACAGTGACTCGGCTCGGCGCCATTCCGGCGCCCTGGCTTATCGTCATCGCGTCGCTGCTGTTCGCGACCATGGGCGTGTGCGTGAAGCTGGCCTCGGCCGACTACAACGCCGGCGAGATCGCGTTCTATCGCAGCGTCACCGGCGCCATTCTGATGTTCGCGTTCGCGCGCGCCCGCCGCGGCACGCTGGCCACGACCGTGCCGGCGATGCACTTCTGGCGCAGCCTCTCCGGAGTGACGGCACTCGTGCTCTGGTTCTACGCGATCGGCAACCTCCCCCTGGCGACCGCGATGACGCTGAACTACATGTCGTCGGTGTGGATGGCTCTCTTCCTGCTCGGCGGTGCTGTCGCCCTCGGCACCTCGCGCGTCGACGGCCGGCTCGTGGCCACGGTGCTGGCGGGCTTCGCCGGCGTCGCCCTCATCCTGCGGCCGACGATCGCCGAGCAGCAGCTCTGGCACGGCCTCATCGGCCTCATCAGCGGCGTCATCGCCGCCACCGCCTACCTGCAGGTCGCGGCACTCGGTCGCATCGGCGAGCCCGAGTACCGGATCGTCTTCTACTTCTCGGTCGCCGGCATCGTCGCCGGGGCTGGAGTGATGCTGTTCGCCGGCGTCCATGGCCACAGCCTGCGTGGCGCCCTGCTGCTGCTCGCCGTCGGCGTGCTCGCGACGACAGCGCAGCTCATGATGACGCGTGCCTACAGCACTGGCAGGCCGCTCGTGAACGCCAGCCTGCAGTACCTCGGCATCGCTTTCTCGTTCGCCTACGGCGTCGTGCTGTTCGATGACAAGGTGACGCCGCTCGCCATCGCCGGCATGCTCCTCATCGTCGCCGCCGGCCTGTCGGCGACACTGCTCAGGTCGCGCAGCCACCAGCCGGCGGTCGCCACCCTCGCCGATCCGCCGAACACCGTATGAGCCCACCTGTCTACACGACGCTGATCAGCGCCGCCGAACTCGCGGCGCTGCACGCCGCCGGCGCCGCGCCCGTGATCGTCGACGCCAGCTTCGACCTCGCCGACACCGGCGCAGGCGCGAAGCGCTACGCCGAAGCGCACGTCGCCGGTTCCTTGTATGTGCACCTCGACGACGACCTCTGCAGCGCCAAGACCGGCCGCAACGGCCGCCATCCGCTGCCGGGTCGTGCCGCCTTCGCGCGTATCGTCGGCGGCCTCGGCATCGGCCCGGCGACGCAGGTGGTCGCGTTCGACGGCCAGGGCGGCGTCTATGCAGCCCGCCTCTGGTGGATGCTCAAGTGGCTCGGCCACGACGCCGTCGCCGTGCTCGACGGCGGCATCGCAGCCTGGCGCGAAAACGGCGGCGCCATGGACACTGCCGTTCCGCGACCGCAAGCACGGCCGCCCTACCCCGACCGGCCTGCGCTCGTCGGCTCGGTCGATGCCGCCGGCGTCTCCGGTCGCGATGCCGGCGTCGCCTTGCTCGACGCCCGCTCGTCCGAGCGCTTTCGCGGCGACAGCGAGCCGATCGACCCGGTCGCCGGCCACATCCCCGGCGCCTTCAATCGCTTCCACCGCGCCAACCTCGACGGCGCCGGCCGCTTCAAGCCGGCCGCTTCGCTGCATGCCGAATTCACGACGCTGCTCGGTGGTCGCGCGCCCGCCGACGTGATCCATTCGTGCGGCTCCGGCGTCACCGCCTGCCACAACCTGCTGGCGATGGCCCATGCCGGCCTCTCCGGCTCGCGCCTCTATCCGGGCTCGTGGAGCGAGTGGTCTTCCGAGCCATCACGCCCGATCGCGAGAGGCTGAGCCGGTCGGCTTGCCGACTGTCATCGGCCGGTGCGAAGATCGCGCCACAACGCGCGGAGGTGTTTTGATGTTCAAGCGAATCCTGGTCCCGACCGACGGCTCCGACATCACCCAGCGAGCGGTCGCGACCGCTCTCGGACTGGCAAAGTCGCTCGGCGCCGAGATCTTCACGCTCTGCGTCAAGGAACCGTTCCCGTATGGCGCCGTCGCCGAGATGCAGCCGACGCCGCCACAGGAATTCTTCGACGCGCAGGAAAAGAGCGCCGCCCGCCACGTTCGCGCCGTCATCGACGCCTGCGACGCTGCCGGCATCGTCTGCCATGCGCAGACGGCCGACGGTGTGCAGCCGTGGGAAGCCATCGTCGAGCATGCCGAGAAGGAGCGCTGCGACCTCCTCGTGATGGGCTCGCACGGCCGCGGTGGCCTGGCATCGCTCTTCCTCGGCAGCGAGACGCAGGACGTGCTCAAGCACACGACCGTGCCGGTGCTCGTCGTTCGCTGAAGCGACCGGTTCCGCGATGCGCTGGTCGGTGGTTTACCGTCACGCGGCGGAAGATGGCATTGCTACAGTAAATGGGTGAGGGATTGCCGTAGTCAGTAGCCAGAGACAACTTGGCCAAGGGTGCTCTTTCAGTGGCGGACGTGTGCAAGGCCACGGTCGAGCTCAGGGACAACGACTGGCTTTACACGGCGGCGCCCCGACGGACCTCGACGACCGCGAGACGGCGTTCGCGGGCTTGTCGAGCCCTCGAGTTTCGCGTGGCGAAGCCGCACGTTACGCGTCGACGGCAGCTTCAGGTCTCTGCCCGGATCCAATCACGAACGTCCCTGGGATGGCGAACCGCTCGCCATCTCGCCAGGGCTCGATCGAAGCCAGATAGTCGGCGCGCACCGCAAGGCGGGTCGATTCATCGAACCGCGAGTACGCGAGCGCGACCGGGCCGGAGAGAAACGCCGCGTCGCAGGCCGCATCCGCGTCGGTGTAGTGGATCGTCGTCGGCGGATGGCTCAACTGCACGTTGACCAGCCCGGCGGCTCGCAACGCCTCGTCAAGCGTGTTGCCGGTACCGACCCTGAAAAACATCGGGCAAACCTCCGACCGCACCTGCGAATCGACGATGGGAAAGATTTCGGCCCATCCGCAGGTTCGTCGTTCGCCCCATACCGAGGCGGCCATGCGCCCGCCCGGGCGCAGACAGCGTGCCATGGTTGCCAATGCCGCCTCCGGGTCGGGCATGTACATCAGACCCAGACCGCACAGCACGGCGTCGAAATGTCCGACCGGCACAAACTCATCGAGGCTCTGCGCGTCTGCGCGCACGAAGCGACAGTCGGGTGACTTCCTGGCTGCCTCGGCGAGCATGAGCTCCGAAATGTCGGTGCCGACCACCTCGCCGCCTTTCGGCGCCACCGCTTCCCACGCTGCACGCGTGAGCAACCCGGATCCGCAGGCGACGTCGAGCACGCGCTCGCCAGGCCGAAGCGCCGCCGCTTCCAAGACCGCCGCAGTCGCCGGCGCGAGTCCCTCTTTCCAGGCCTGTTCATAGCTGGGAGCTGCGCGGTCCCAGCCATACCTTTGAACCCGCAACTGCAATCGCGCGTCCACGGTCCTAGGCCTTCGGGCGTGGTCCGAAGACCACTTGACCCGACACCGGTTGCGCTTGTGCGAAGACGTCCAGATAGGGGCTGTTGCGCTGCGCCTTGTCGAGCGCCGGCTGCACGGCCTCGAGCGGCGCATCGGATTCGAGGTACAGCGTATGCCGCACGTTCAAGTAGCCGGGCCTGATGTTGTCCATTCCCAGCAAGCCGCGATTGTCGTAGTCGACCTGCACTTCGACCTCGACGCTGCGCGCTTCGATGCCTGCACGTGCGAGCTCGATGCTGTAGCTCATGGCCAGGCAGCTGGCGAGAGCGGCCCGACCATGCACGCCTGGCGTCGCACCCGCATTGGTGCCGCCCGCGTCGATGGGCAGGTCGAGCGAAAGCAGCCAGTCGCCTTCACGGGCCTCGCAGTGCAAGCCGTCGATGATGCGGGCGCGCATGGTCGCAGTGGCCTGAGCCACCGCCGGACGTTTTGCGAAAACATGTTGCATCCGATCGAAGGCGTCTCTGATCCGCTGCGTGCTGCTCATCTTGCTTCCCCACTTTGAAAACTGAACCGAACCCTTCGTCAGTTGAGGAGCCACCGACAGCCGCAGCGTGGCCTCCATGAAATTCTTAGAGCTCGCGAATGAACGCCGCCATGTGGGCATTGACAGCTTCTGCATGGGTGATCGGAGCCATGTGGCCCCGACCCTCGAGCTGAACCACCCGCACATTGGGGAGGACGGTCGGCAGGACCCGACCGACCGCTCGTGCCGATTCTGGCGAGTCTTCGCCGAGCATGTAGAGAATGGGCATCGTCAGAGCTGCGAATGAATCAAGCGGCGTGGGTTCGGTGAACAGGGCATGTTCCCACCTCCGTACGTTGACCATGGCCTCCGCAATGGGAACTCTGCGCGACGGCGGGGTGGTCTGCCAGCTACCTTCGCCCACCCAGAAATCGATGAAGTGCCCGGCTGCCGCATCGCAGTCTCCGGCTTCCAACGCATCGGAAGCCGCGCGCACTGCGTTCCGAATGCCCGCGACGCTGCCGAGCGACGGCCGGTGGCGTTCCACCAGCGAGAACAGCGTTGGTTCGTACAACACCATGGCAGCAATGCGCTTCGGATTGGCCAGCGCCGCGATCAACGCCACCGCCCCGCCATAAGAGTGCCCGACCAGGCAGAGCGGCTGGCCCGCTCGCGCCAGCACGGGCTCGACGAAGCGCACTTCGTCGCTGAGCGTGATCTGTCGATCGGACGGCCATTCCCGACTCTTGCCGGCACCGTAAAGATCGGGAGCAAGAACGTGATGGTCGGTGGCCAACAGCTCGATCAACGCTCGCCACTGGCCCGAGCTGCTTGCATTGGAGTGCAGACAAACCACGCCAGGACCCGAGCCGGCTTCGCGAAAGTGGGGTTCCAGGCCGGGCATGCTCATGACTCAAATGACAGGACGCGCCATTCGCAAGGCGATGCGTGGATGGGTGGGCCCGGCTCGATCGGTGCATCGATCATGCGGTTACGGTCAAGCCGTCACTCAAGGCGAGATGCGCCGGCGCTCTCGACCGGCGTGATGAGCGTGTTGTCGAATGGAGCTTGAGGGGGCTGGTCGGTGACGCTGATGATCGCAGGCGGGATGTCCACCGGTGTCGACAAGGCCGCCTTCGCGTCCGCATCGCCGCAACCGCTGCCGCACAGGGCAAATGCCAGGGCAACGACGGCCGCGATCCTGCAGCTCGCTTTTTCATGATGATGACATTGCACAGTCAGTCTCCTGTTCAGCGTCGAGTAACGACAACTTCCAGGTACTCGCTGGGCACCACGAGGGACGAATGGCCGGCTCGGTTCATTCGATTCAGCAGATCGGTCAAGTCACGCTCGAGCGAGAGGGCGCCATCCGCCGGCAATGCTGCGAATGCCTTGTGGATCGGCCCGTACCAGGTGCGGAACACTTCGATGAAATGCGCCGCCGAGCGGTAGCGAAAATGGAACACTCGCCGTGTCACGACGACAGCGCTGGCGGTCTCCCCGAAAAGCGAGTGCAGGTTCGCCTCGACACCCCATCGCGATGGCGGCTGCACTCCGGGCGGAGGCGGGAGGTGGCGGCCCAGCGTCTTGAACACCTGACCAATGAAGCCTTCCGGTGTCCAGTTGGCGAGACCAATACGTCCGCCCGGGCGGCATACCCGGGCCATCTCCGCCGCGGCCTTGGGCTGGTCGGGCGAGAACATGACACCGAAGGTCGAGAGCACGGCATCGAAGCTGGCGTCTTTGAAAGGCAGTGCCTCGGCATCTGCCTCCTGAAAGCTGACCACCAGGCGCTCAGCGCGTGCGCGCTCGGCGCCGCGCTCGAGCAGGGCGCCCACGTAGTCGGTCGAGGTCACCTTGCAGCCGCAGCGAGCCGCTGCCAGCGTGGCGTTGCCATTGCCTGCGGCGACGTCGAGAACCTGTTCATCGGCCCGCAGGTCGCAGGCCTCGACGAGCAGCTCCCCGACGAGTTGCAAGGTCGTACCGATCACCGAATAGTCGCCGCTCGCCCATGCGATCTGCTGGCGACCCTTCAATGCCGTCAAGTCGGTTGGTGTGTTCATCAACTTGTCTCCTTCTTAGCAGGGATTGGGAGAAGGCAGTGTCTCGCGCACTCGCCTGGAAGGCGATGAAGCTGGTGTGAATCGTTGTGAATTCGACCTGCGTTGTAAGCTCGTGGTCCACCACCGAGAGCAATGACATCCGCAGCCGACAGCCGCCGATTCGGGCGATTCGAAATTCGACCATCGCAGCGACAGCTGTTGGCAGATGGTCAATCGATGAGCCTGGGGGCGCGCGCCTTTGATCTGCTTCAGGCACTGATCGAAAAACACGACCGCGTGGTGAGCCGAGACGAGTTGCTCGAGCTCGTCTGGCCCGGCCTCGTCGTCGACGAAAACAACTTGCGCCAGCACGTTTCTGCATTGCGCAAGGCACTCGGCCCGGCGGCGGTGGTCACCGTACCGGGACGGGGCTACCGGTTCGGCTTGGCGCTGGAAGATGCAAGCACGTCGATAGCCGAGGCCGATGCTGCCGCAGCGCTCGTCGGCCGCAACCGTGGCGGCGCGCTCGACAACCTGCCCCAGAACATGTCGTCCCTGATCGGTCGGGAAGCCGATCTGGGCGCAGTGATCGACCTGCTCGGCGCGACCCGCTTGATGACTCTGGTCGGCGCCGGTGGCGTCGGCAAGACAAGACTGGCGCTGGAAGTGGCCAAGACGGCCGCGCCCGACTACCCCGATGGCGTGTGGTGGGTCGAGCTGGCCCCGGTCGCAGACCCGTCGCTCCTGTCGGGAACGGTGGCCAGCGTGCTGGACGTCCACGAGGAACCCGGTCGTCCTCTGCTGGACACCTTGCTCGACTTCATGCGCCACCGCCGCGTGCTGATCGTTCTCGACAACTGCGAACACCTGATCGAAAGCTGTGCCCGCTTCGCCGAGCAAGCACTCCTTCACACCTCAGGCCCGCGCATCCTCGCCACCAGCCGAGAGGCCCTGAACATCGCCGGCGAGACGGCCTGGCGCCTGCCTTCGTTGCGCACGGCCGATCCCGGCACGAGCCGGTCGCCCGAGGCGCTGCTGGAGTACGCCGCCAGTCGCCTCTTCGTGCAGCGCTCGACGGCTGCCTCTTCGACGTTTCGACTTACGCCAGAAAACGTCGGCGCTGTGGCGATGATCTGTCACCAGCTCGATGGCATTCCTCTCGCGCTGGAGCTTGCCGCGGCGCGTATCGGTGCGATGCGGGTCGAACAGGTAGCCGAACGGCTGCAAGACCGCTTCGCATTGCTCACTCGTGGCAACCGCACCGCCTTGCAGAGGCATCAGACGCTGCGCTCCCTCATCGACTGGAGTCACGGTTTACTCACCGAGCCCGAGCGTGCGCTGCTGCGGCGTCTCGCCGTGTTCGCCGGTGGCTGGTCGCTCGAGGCGGCAGAGTCGGTGGCCACCGACGCCCTCCTGCCACCCGAGGAGGTTCTCGATCTGCTGACCCACCTGGTCGAAAAGTCTCTGGTCGTCCTCGATGGGCAATCTGCCGAACCGCGCTATCGGCTGCTCGAAACGATCCGCCAGTACGCCATGGAGAAGCTGAACCTGTCGGGCGAGGCGAGTGCGGTTCGTCAGCAACACCTGATTTATTTCGTGGATCTGGCCGACACCATTCGACCCATGTTGACGCGCCAGGAGCAACTGCGTTGGCACGAGCGAGCGGAGACCGAACTCGACAACCTGCGCGTTGCGCTCCACTCGGCAGTACTGCCGGGTAACGCCAAGCTGGGTCTGCGTCTTTTCAGCTCGCTGACCCGCTTCTGGTACAAAAACATGCACTGGAAGGAGATGGTCGGCTGGCAGGAGCGCCTGGGCGAATGCTGCAGGCGCGACGGACACGAGCGGTCCGTGTGTTACGCGCGGTCACTCTACGGCTCCGCGATGCTCGCCACGAACTTCGATCCAGCCATCGGGCGGACGCTGTGTAGCGAGTGCCTCGAGCTTTCGCGTTCCATCGAATTCGACGAGGGCGTGGCCTGGGCGTTGATGTGGATCGGGTACATCGACACGCGTCGGCACGATGCGGCTACCGCGTTGTTGTTCGCCGAAAGTCTGGAGCGGGGTCGACGCATCGAAGACCCCTGGCGCCGGGCATTCTTGCTTGCGCAAATGCTGATTTGCTACGCCGGCTACGAAGCCCAGATGGGCCGGGACGAATCGGCCGAAGCCAAGGTGGCCGAGTGCGAAGCCGAGATTGCGAAGATCGGCGGCGACAAGCTCTACGTGGGTCATGGCAGAGCGCTTCTCGGCACGATCGCCATCCGGCGGGGAGAATTCGAGCGCGCGAATCATCTGCTCGTCGAAAGCCTTGCTCTGTATCGCGCCGTGGAATCGAAATTCGACGTCGCAGGAAGCTTGGCACAGCAAGGCTTTCTGGCGTTGCGTCGCAACGAACCGGAGCGGGCGTTATCGCTCTTTAAGGAAAGTCTTCCATTGCATCGTAACTATCCGACGTCGCCGTGGGTCACCCGCGGCCTGGCCCAGCTGCTGATCGCCTTCGCCGCCGCCAAGCAATGGGGTGTCGCGGCGCGTCTTGCGGGCGCATTGGGCGAAGCGAGCTCGGATGACGCGGAGGGGACCGTTGCGCCGCCCGAACTCTCAGGGCGGGTGCGCCAGGCATTCAAAGAGGGTTTGGAATCGACTCGAGTCGCTCTGGGAGACAGCGACTTCAGCAATGAAATACAAACCGGGCATCGCATGACGCGCGAACAGGCTATCGACTTCGCGCTCGGCAACTGAGCGGGGCCCGATGGCCTAGTGCAGCTGCGTGATCGCGAGCAGCACGATGCCGAGCCCGGCAGCCAGCCACGACAGCTGCGCCACTGTTTCCTTCAGCGTCAGCCGGTGCTGCAGCTGCGGGATGAGGTCGGCGACGGCGACGTAGATGAAGCTGCTCGAGGCGATCACGAGCAGGTACGGAAAGAGCGCCTGCCACGGCCCGACGACGTAGTAGCCGACGACGCCGCCGACCACCGCCGCCAGGCCCGAGACGGCGTTGAAGAACAGCGCCCGGCCGCGCGAGAAGCCGGCGTTCAGCAGCACGATGTAGTCGCCGACCTCCTGCGGAATTTCGTGGGCGATGATCGCCAGCGACGTGACCACGCCGAGCCGCGTGTCGGTCAGGAAGGCGGCGGCGATGATGATGCCGTCGCAGAAGTTGTGGATGCTGTCGCCCATGATCACGCTCCAGCCGCCGCGGCCGGCCTGCTGGCGGTCGAAGCCGTGGTGGTGGTGATGCTCGTCGCCTTCGTGATGATGGCTGTGCCGGTACAGCTCGGCCTTCTCGAGCAGGAAGAAGAACATCAGGCCGCCGAGCAGTGTCGCGAACAGCGCCTGCGGGCTGGCCTTGCCGGAAAAGGCCTCGGGCAACACGTCGAGCAGCGCCGTGGCCAGCAGCACGCCGGCCGAGAGGCTGACGAGGTGGTGGACGATGCGCGTCAGCAGGCCGACGGTGAGCGCGGCGGCGATCGTGACCGACAGCAAGCCGCCGATGCCGGTGGCGACGACGATCCAGGCCAGCGTCGCCATGGCAAGACTCCGGGATGCAAGGGACCGGTGATTCTAGGAAGCTTCCGAGCCTCGACAATGGCGCGATGGACCTTCCGCCCGCGCGCCCCGAGTCCGACGGTCGCTGGCCCGGCCAGCTCGCCGCCATCGACATGGGCTCGAACAGCTTCCGGCTCGAGATCGGCCAGCTCGCGGGCGAGCGTTACCGCCGCGTCGACTACCTGAAGGAGACCGTTCGTCTCGGCGCCGGCCTCGACACGGCCGGCGTGCTCGGCGAGGAAGCCGCCGTGCGCGGCCTCGACTGCCTGGCCCGCTTCGCCCGCCGCCTCGAGGGCTTCGCGCCCGCACAGGTGCGCGCCGTCGCGACGCAGACCTTGCGCGAGGCGAAGAACCGCAACGACTTCCTGGCCCGCGCCGAGGCGGTGCTCGGCCACACCATCGAGATCATCTCGGGCCGCGAGGAAGCGCGCCTCATCTACGCCGGCGTGGCGCGGTTGCAGCCGTCGGCGGTGCCGCGCCTGGTCATCGACATCGGCGGCCGCTCGACCGAGATGATCGTCGGCCGCGGCCTCAAGCCGGAGCGCGCCGAGTCGTTCCAGGTCGGCAGCGTCAGCCTGTCGATGAAGTACTTCGCCGACGGCCGCTTCAGCGAGCGCGCCTTCCGCAATGCCCAGGTCGCCGCCGGCGCCGAGCTCGAGGAAGCGCTCGAGCCTTTCGCGCCGCGGCACTGGAAGGAAGCCCTCGGTTCGTCGGGCACGGTCGGCGCGGTATCGCAAGTGCTGTCGGCGTGCGGCGTGAGCGACGGCCGCGTCACGCCGGCCGGCCTGCGCTGGCTGATGGAACGCTGCCTCGAGGCCGGCAGCGCCGACCGCCTCGACCTGCCAGGGCTGCGCGACGACCGCCGCGCCGTCATCGCCGGCGGCCTCTCGATCCTCTACACGCTGGCGACGCATTTCGGCATCGCCGAACTGCTGCCGGCGCGCGGCGCGCTGCGCCAGGGCGTGATCTTCGACCTCGCCGAGCGCGGCGACGCCGAGCGGCTGGCCGGCGGCGACGATCTTCGCGAAGGCTCGGTCGCCGAGCTGCAGCGCCGCTTCGGCGTCGACGCGGCGCAGGCCGGGCGCGTCGCCACCGTCGCGCTGGCGCTGCTCGCGGGCAGCGGCCGCGAGGTGCCCGACGAAGCACGTCGCGAGCTGCGCTGGGCGGCTGCCCTGCACGAAGCCGGCATGATGATCTCGCACCACGACCACCACCGGCACAGCGCCTACCTGCTCTCGCACGTCGACGCGCCGGGCTTCTCGCAGAGCCAGCTGCGCCGTCTCGGCGACCTCGCGCTCGGCCAGCGCGGCGGCCTGCGCAAGGTCGAGTCGCGGTTGCGCGAACCGGCGTTCGCGCTCTACCTCCTGTGCCTGCGGCTGGCGGTCATCGTCTGCCACGCACGCGACGCGGTCGCCCCGGCCTCGATCACGCTCCGCCACGATGGCAGCGAGCCGGTGATCGGCCTGGCGGCGAGCTGGGCCGAAACGCATCCGCGCGCGCTTCACCTGCTTCGCGAGGAGGTCGAGGCGTGGGCCAAGGCGGGCGCGCTGGCGCCGCTTCTCGAGATGCACTGACCAGGCCATCGAACGGACCCGCATGCCCAGCGTTCTCGTGACCGGCGGAGCCGGATTCATCGGCAGTCATCTGTGCGAACGGTTGCTCGATGCCGGAGCCGACGTGCTCTGCGTCGACAACTTCTTCACCGGCACGAAAGACAACATCGCTCACCTCGTGGGCCATCGCCGCTTCGAGCTGATGCGCCACGACGTCACCTTTCCCCTCTACGTGGAAGTCGACCGCATCTACAACCTCGCCTGCCCCGCCAGCCCGGTCCACTATCAGTTCGATCCGGTACAGACCACGAAGACCTCGGTGCACGGCGCCATCAACATGCTCGGGCTGGCCAAGCGCGTCAAGGCGCGCATCCTCCAGGCCTCCACCAGCGAGGTGTACGGAGATCCCGAGGTCCATCCGCAGCCAGAGGCCTACTGGGGTCGTGTCAATCCCATCGGGCCGCGCTCCTGCTACGACGAGGGCAAGCGCTGCGCAGAAACGCTGTTCTTCGACTACTTTCGCCAGCACCGGCTGGACATCAAGGTCGTTCGCATTTTCAACACCTACGGTCCACGCATGCACCCGAACGACGGCCGCGTGGTCAGCAACTTCATCGTGCAGGCGCTGCTCGGTCAGGACATCACGCTCTACGGCAACGGATCCCAGACGCGGAGCTTCTGCTATGTCGACGACCTGGTCGAAGGCCTGCTGCGCATGATGGACTCCCCTGCCGGCCTGACCGGCCCCATCAACCTCGGCAATCCGGCCGAATATTCGATCCGCGAGCTGGCGGAAAGGGTGCTGGCGCTGACGGGCAGCACATCCCGGCTGGTGTTCCATCCGTTGCCGGAGGACGACCCCCGGCAGCGGCAACCCGACATCGCCGCGGCCATGAAGTCTCTCGGCGGCTGGCAGCCGACGATCCAGCTCGGCGACGGGCTCGAACGCACCATCGCCTACTTTCGAAAGGTGCTGCCCCGGCTCGCCTGAAGCGTCGGGCTCAGCCCGCTGCCAGCCTGCGCATGCCGACGCGGCAGCGCGCGGCTCGCCAGAGGCTGCTCGCGTCTTCGGCGCCGTAGAGCATCACCCGGTCCAGGCCGAGCCGAACGAACTCCGCTGCAAGCTGGCGCCGCACGGGTCGGCCGAGCACGCCCTTCTTCATGAGCGAAAGGAAGTTCCTGCCCTCGCGCTGGGCATGCCGGAGAAGTGCCCGGGACAGGCCGCGTTCGGCCCGCCGGTCGTCGGCGGCCGACATCAGCCGATGCATGACGACGAGGTAGCTGCGGGCGCGGTCGAACAGCATCTGCGGCGTCCGGTCGTGCACGAACGAGGCGGGGTGGATGCGGTAGCCGTACATGGGCTCGGCCACGAAACCGATGCGCTGGCAGCGCAAGCCGAGCTGCAGGCTCCAGTCCACGTCTTCGTGGACGATGCTCTCGTCGAAGCGAAGACCCTCGCGCAGCAGCACGTCGCGGCGGATCAGCTGCAACCACACGAAGTGGAGCCATTGCGAACCGGCCACGCTCCGCTCGATCCAGTCGGCACCGCTGAACATGCCGGCCGGCGGCGGATCGCGGACGACCCGATCCGAGCGATCGACCGACCCCGCCAGCTGATCGCGGGTGAAGCGAAAGCCGTTGCCGAACACGACTTCTAAATCGTCGCGCTCGCCGTGCTCGCGCCACGTCTGCAACGCCCGCGGATCGAGCCAGTCGTCGGAGTCGGCGAACGCGACCCAGCGGCCGCGCGCATGGTCGATGCCGGCGTTGCGCGTCGCCGAAAAGCCGCGGTTGGGCTGGCTCACGACGGTCAGGCGCGAGTCGCGCGCAGCGGCCTCTCGCAGGATGGCCAGACTGCCGTCCGTCGAGCCGTCGTTGACCGCGACGATCTGCAGCGAAGGCTCCGACTGCGCGCGCAACGACTCGAGCAGCGGCAACAGATAGCGTCCGGGGTTGTAGACCGGCACGACGACGCTGACGGCGGGTGCGGCATCACCGCCGGCAGCCATTGCGGGGTCGCGATTCAGAGACAGTCGGGCGACTGCATCGCTTGCAGCACGGTCTGTGCTGCACCGTCGCGCGAGCGCTGGCGCAGCCACCAGACGGCGCCCTTCTTGACGGGCCAGGCGTGGGTCGATCCCGCGAGCACGTACGCGGCGACGACACCCAGCGTCGGCTGGTGGCCGACGACGAGCACCGGCTCGGCCGCGTCGGGCCAGCGCGCCGTACGGAGCAGGCTCTCGCCGCTGCCGCCGGGGGCGAGCTCGGAGATCGTCCTGAACTTGCGGCCGAGCGCCGCCGCGGTCTGCTGGCAGCGTCGCGCCGGACTCACCAGCACGCGCGTCGAATGGGCGATGCGGCGGTTCAGCCACTCGGCCATGCGCTCGGCCTGGCGCTCGCCCTTGGCGGTGAGCGCGCGTTCGAGGTCTTCCTTGGCCTCGTCTTCGAGCACGGCTTCGGCGTGACGCCACAGGATCAGGTCCATCGCTGCTGCGCCTCAGGCACCGTAGCGGCGCATCAGCGCCTTCTGCGCCGAGGCACCGTCGCCCTCGGCCGGCCGGTAGTGGCCGTCGGCGTCGAGCAGCCAGGCGTCCTGGTCGTCGAGCAGGTAAGGCACCAGGCACTCGTCGATGACGCGTTGCCGGAGTGCGCGGTCGAGGATCGGCCACGCGACCTCGATGCGCCCGAACATGTTGCGGCTCATCCAGTCGGCGCTCGAGAGGAACACCGCTTCGTCGTCGGCGCCGTCGCCCCAGCGGAAGTAGGCGACGCGCGAGTGCTCGAGAAAGCGCCCGACCACCGAGCGCACGCGGATGCGGTCGGTGGCGCCAGCGATGCCCGGCGGCAGCATGCAGGCGCCGCGCACGACGAGGTCGATCTCGGCGCCGGCCTGCGCTGCCCTGACGAGCGCTTCGATGAGCGGTACGTCGGTCAGCGCATTGATCTTGACGACGATGCGCGCCGGCCGCCCTGCGACCGCCGCTTCGGCAACGCGCGCCACGTAGGCGAGCATCGCCTTGTGCAGCGTGAACGGCGCTTGCAGCATCGTCTTCAGCGGCCGCGTCCGGCCCAGGCTGGCGAGCTGCTGGAAGACGGCGTCGACGTCGGAGGTGAGGTCGGCGTCGTCGGTGAAGTGGCCGAGGTCGGTGTAGAGCCGCGCCGTCGACGGGTTGTAATTGCCGGTCGAGAGATGCGCATAGCGCTTCAGCCGGCCGCCTTCGCGGCGGGTCACGAGGAGCAGCTTGGCGTGCGTCTTCAGGCCGACGACGCCGTACACCACCTGGGCGCCGACCGCCTCCAGCCGTTCGGCCCAGTTGATGTTGGCCTCCTCGTCGAAGCGCGCCTTCAGCTCGACGACGGCCATTACCTCCTTGCCGCGCCGCGCCGCCTCGATGAGCAGGTCCATCAGCGGCGACTGGCTGCCGGTGCGATAGATCGTCTGCTTGATGGCGAGCACGGCCGGATCGTGGACGGCCTCGCGCAAGAACTGGATCACCGGTTCGAACGACTCGAAGGGCTGGTGCAGCAGCAGGTCGTCGCCGCCACGGACGCGGTCGAACATCGACTGCTGGCGCGGCAGGCTCGCCGGCCAGCCGGGATCGAAGCGCGGAAAGCGCAGCGTCGACGACTCGGCCAGGTCGATCAGCTCGTTCATGCGCACCAGGTTGACGGGCCCGTTGACCTTGTACATGGCGCTGGTAGGGAGGCCGAACTGGCGCAGCAGGAATTCCGAGAGCTCGGCCGGGCACGTGCTCACCACCTCGAGCCGAACGGCCTGACCGAAGTGCCGCGTCGTCAGCCCCGAGCGCAGGGCCTGGCGCAGGTTGGTGACGTCGGCGTCGACCTCGAGGTCGGAATCTCGGGTGATGCGGAACTGCGAGAACGCCTCGACCTCGCGACCGGGAAAGAGCTCGCCGAGGTGGGCGCGTATCACGCTCATCAGCATCACGAACGACTGCTTGGTCTCGCCCTTCGCACGCGGCAGCATGATGACGCGCGGCAGCACCCGCGGCACCTTGACGATGGTGACGGTGTTGCGGCG
>Ga0123338_10000501_pt1 | contig 39983 bp, 39 predicted proteins | sample grotaG_FD_89793 | JGI IMG/M metagenome (GOLD analysis project Ga0123338, IMG submission 89793) | Glacier valley bacterial and archeal communities from Borup Fiord, Nunavut, Canada, to study Microbial Dark Matter (Phase II) -... | ecosystem: Environmental > Aquatic > Freshwater > Ice > Glacier ...
CGGGTGAAGTCGGTCTGCCCCATGACTTGCCAACAGAACGCGGCAACCTCGATGCGCTTGGCGTCCTCCGCGTCGGGCACCTCGGCAAGAAGCACCTCGTACCGATCAGACAATTGCTCGCGTAACGCGTTGGCGCGCGCACCCAGAGTTGGCGGATGCACAATGAGCACTTTCGCTACGCGCGGCCCCAATTGCGCCCCGACGTCAGCGAGGATGCCGCGCCCGATGATCACGTCGTATGGGTCGGCGCCCGCGACCGGGATGATCGTGGTCGCCGTCATTGCGCATCCCTCGAAAGCCACGTCACGATTTCGCCCGCGACGGAGTCGAGCGGGCGATTCGACGTGTCGATCGTCAGTTGTGACAGTGAGTCATAGATGGGCTGGCGGTGCGCGACGAGTTCGGACCACGCATCGACACCGCCCGTGAGCAGCGGGCGTTTGCCACCGGCGATCCTCTTCTCGACCGCGGCGCGGTCGGCGCTGAGTTGGACGACCCGTTTGCCGGCGAGGTCGTCACGGGTCTGCCGATTGAGAATCGCGCCACCACCGAGAGTCACGACGGCGTGCTCACGAAGCGCAAGGGCAACCGCCTCGCGCTCGAGCGCTCGAAAGTGCGATTCACCGCGCTGCTCGAAAATCGTCGCGATGGGACCGTGGCTCGCCACGATCCGGCGATCGGTGTCCACGAACGGAACACCCAGAAGCCGCGCGACGCGCTTGCCGGTTCTCGTCTTGCCCGCGCCCGGCGCCCCGATGAGCACCACGACGACCCCAGCGGTGTCACTCACCGTGAGACGTTGGCGCTGTAGTAAGCGTGGCTGGGATTGCGGCGAGATACGCGTCGAGGTTTCGCTTCGTCTCGCCGAGCGAATCACCGCCGAACTTCTCGAGCACGGAGTTCGCGAGCACGAGTGCGACCATGGCTTCGGCGACGACACCTGAGGCCGGAACGGCGCACACATCGGACCGCTGGTGATGTGCCTCTGCGGACGTTCCGGTCGCGACATCCACGGTTCTGAGCGCGTGCGGGACGGTCGAGATGGGCTTCATTGCCGCCCGCACCCGAAGGAGCGTCCCCGTTGACATTCCGCCTTCGGTGCCGCCCGCGCGATCTGACAACCGAGTGATTCCGTCTGCACCCATCACGAGTTCGTCGTGGGCGGCTGACCCGCGGCGGCGAGCAGTCTCAAAGCCGTCACCGACTTCGACACCCTTGATTGCTTGGATACCCATGAGGGCCGCTGCGAGTTGAGAATCCAGCCGGCGATCCCAGTGAGTGTATGAACCCAAGCCCGGCGGCACGCCATACGCGAGCACCTCGACGACGCCGCCCAGCGTGTCCCCGTCCTCGTGGGCCAAGTCGACCTCGGCGACCATCGCGACCGAGGTAGGCGCGTCGAAACAGCGAAGCGGATCAGCGTCGAGAGCGGCGACATCCGAAGGCCTAGGAAGAGACGCGCCACCGGGAACGCGCACCGAACCGATCGACAGGGTGTGGCTCAGCAGCTCGATTCCGAGCCCACGGAGGAACGCCCGCGCGACGGCTCCGAGAGCGACCCGGGCGGCGGTTTCGCGAGCACTTGCCCGTTCAAGCACATTGCGCGCCTCGGGGAAGTCATACTTCTGCATGCCCACGAGGTCGGCGTGCCCGGGGCGCGGACGCGTAAGGGCAGCGCCTCGACCCTTGGGGAGACTCTCGGGGTCTACGGGAACGGGGCTCATGACCTCCCTCCAGCGGGGCCACTCGGTATTGCCGATGCGAAGAGCGACCGGGCTCCCCATGGTTAGCCCGAACCGGATGCCGCCGCTGAGGGTCAACTCATCCTGCTCGAACTTCATGCGCGCTCCGCGGCCATACCCGAGCGAGCGGCGGTGCATGTCGGCCTGAATCTGCTCGGGACTGATCGGAACCCCCGCGGGCATTCCCTCGAGAATCGCCACGAGTTCGGGTCCATGGGATTCACCAGCGGTCAACCAACGCAGCATTTCTCAATCCTCCCACAGCCAGGCATCCCCTCTGGGGCGGTGCTACAGGGCCGCACGCATCGCGGCGAGAACCGAAGGCTCGTTCGGTAGCACGTGATCGGCGTCGCCGGTAAGAAAGAGGCGAACCTGGCCGATCGCCTGGTGGACTAAGAGGTCAAAGCCCGAAATCACCGTGCCGCCAACCGCGCCCCACTGGCTGGCCAAGACACTCGGCCACGGATCGTAAGCGACATCGAAGAGTACGGCTGATCGGCAAATCTCTTCCGCGAACACGAGGTCGCTATCGCCGCCTGGCACCGTCGAGACGATCGCATCGGGGCTGATGAGCGAGCGGTCCCGCACGCCCCACGGCCGCACAGTCACCTCGACCGACAGCCGACTACCCAGGGCGACGAGCAGGTGCGCCCTCGCGGGAGTCCGCGCCGAGATCGTCACGCGTGACGCACCCATCCGCGCGACGGCAACGATCACAGATGCGGCGGTCGCCCCGGCACCGAGAATCTCGACGGCGGTCAGGCGTTCGATCCCGACCTCAGCGAACGCCTGTGAGACCCCCCACACGTCGGTGTTGTACCCCCGCACCTCCCCGCCGCCGAGGAGCACAGTATTGGCACCCCCGGCGAGTTCGACCAGTGGGTCGCTCCAGCTGAGCAGTGGCACGACATCCCGCTTGAGCGGCATGGTCAGGGAGAGCCCCCTCCAGTTGTCGTCGAGTGACCCTAGGTACGCGGCAAGTCCAACGCCGGTGACATCCACTGCCTCGTAGCTCCATGCCAGGCCGAGCACCGAGTACGCGGCGCGATGAATCGACGGTGACTTCGAGTGCGAGATCGGCGAGCCAAGTACTGCGAGACGAGTGCGCTCGGTCACTGGCAATATGTGTTGTTCTCGGGACTCGCCGCACACCAGTCGCGCAACTGCTGCACGGCCGCGTCGTGCTGGTCAACGGTCTCCGAGAACACCGTCTCGCCAGTCGCCAAGTTGATCGGCACGAAGAATAGCCACGGGCCGTCGACTGGGTGCAGAGCAGCATCGATTGCAAGATCGCCCGGTAGCCCAATGGGACCCACGGGAAGTCCCGGGTGTACGTAGGTGTTGTATGGGTTCGACGCGTCGGCTCGCTCAGCATCTGTCGTAAACACGGTCTTGAAATTGCCCGTACCGTAGGCGACAGTGGCATCGGACTCGAGATTTATTCCCTGGTCGAGCCGGTTCCGGAACACCCGCGAAATCTTGTAGAAGTCTGCCTGGTTCGGCCCGGCTTCTCGTTGAATCAGTGCGGCCATCGTGAGCACCTTGTGACGGTCCGCGGGTACTACTCCAGCCTTATCGAGGTGTTCGAACATCGTGTCGACCATGAGCTTCAGAACGTCGTGCGCCTTCAACCCACCATCTAACTGATAGGTCGCAGGAAAGAGGTACCCCTCGAGCGTCGGCGCCTCGGCCGGCAGACCGAACGACGCGAGATCCTTGGATGCGCTCTGAAGGTCGGTGAGCGCGATGCCCGTGGTCTGCGAAATGATTTCGAGCGCTCTGGGAAGTGTCGTGCCCTCAGTAATGAGCAACTTGTCTGTGATCTTGTTGTCAGGATTCAGGAGCGCGTCAAGGGCGGATTGAGCGCTCATCTCCTTCTGCAGCGAGTAGTTTCCCGGCTGAAAATTCGGCTGCGCCGTCTGAGCCAGCAGGAGATTGTAGAAAGAGTCGAACGTCATCGTGACGCCCTTGTCATGGAGGGTCCGAGCGATGTCCGATCCAATATCGCCGGATTGGATCGTGACGACCACTTTCTCCCCGTTGCCCGCGCCCTTGTAGTCAATCGGCAAAGGAATACCCAAAAGCGCGCGAACCTGAGTGTTGTAGTTGAACCACCCATAGGCACCCACGCCACCGAGAGCTCCGAGGATGAGCACGATGGGAAGCGTGATCTTCAGCCAGAGCAGCCGCCGTTTCTTGCGCGGCTTCGCCGCCGAACCACCCGACTTTCCAGATCCGCCCGAGCCACCGGATCCGCCCGAGCCACCGGCGCCGTCAGCACTGGCGCCGTAATGATCAGTGGAGCTCGACTCGCTCCCAGCCCCCGTCTCAGCGGGCCCCCGCCGAGCCTCGAATTCACGCGCTTCTCGTCGGCTCATCGGGGCGTTTCCCGCTGGCGGTGGGCTTGCAAGAGCAGCAGCGGCAGGCGCGCCACCGAAAATCGCGGCGAAAGGGTCATCCTCGTCCCGCGGTGTGAACCGTGCAGCGGCGGTCACGGGAAACGGCGCGTCAGGCGTGTACTCGGACGCGGCCAGTGCGGGCGGCGTCGCCGACCACGCCGCGGGGGCCGATTGGCCGGTCGCAAACAGGTCTGAGGTTCGCACTTCAGCCGAGTATCCGGTGGGAGGCGCAATCAATGCCGGTGGCTCGGTGACGAACGACGCCGACGTGTTCGCCGGATCGTTGCTCGAACTCGAGCCAAACAGAGCTTCAAATGGATCCGGAGCGGCTGCGCTGGCAGCCCGGTAATCAGTCGTCGGAGTGGTCGGGGTGAAATTCGGAGCTGCCGGTGCAGCGAACGGCACGGGCTCAATTAGTGGGGGTACCGGCGGAAACATCGACTGTGCGACAGGAACCGCGGGTTGCGCTGGCAGAGCGGGGGGCTCTGGCGATGCCGGTTTCGGGTTGAATATGTCTTCCCAACTCAGCTCGTCAGCCATCGTTCACAGTCCCTGGGTCAGAATCGACCGTCATGCCTGGCGGAGTGTCCGCCGAGCGCTCAAAGTCGAGCGCGTGCTGCAAAATTATAACCGCGGCAACCTGATCAATCACGGAGCGTGAGTTCTTGGCGTTGCGCCCGGAACGGTGCAAAGCCGACTGAGCTGACACAGTTGACAGCCTCTCGTCGACGAGCCTCACGGGGATCGATTGGGCTGCTGCGAGCTCGGCGGCAACCGTGCGCGCATCGGCGGTCGACGCGGTTTCGCGACCCGACAGCGCACGGGGCAACCCAACAACAATTTCTATCGCGCTCAACTCGACGGCAAGCTGCGCCAAACGCTGCACTGACCGCGCGTCCCGCTTCACCGTCTCAACCGGGGTCGCGAGGATCCCGGCGGGGTCACTCGTCGCAACGCCTAGCCGCGCGGTGCCCACGTCCACGCCCATTCGAACACCCGGGCGCATCGAACTACTCGACTACTGCGGCGGTAATAGCGTCGAGCGCAGCAGGGATCGCTGCAAGGTCCGCTCCGCCACCTTGGGCGAGGTCATCTTTGCCGCCTCCGCCACCGCCGAGGATCTGTGCAGCGAGCTTCGCGAGCACACCGGCCGCAAAACCGGCCACTCGGGCGGCGTCATTCGTCGCGACGATCACGGCGGGCTTGCCGGCGACATCAGCCGCGAGTGCAACGACGGATGCGGCGGCGCCGAGGCGTTCTCGCACGGTCATTACGAGACTCCGCAAGTCGTCTGCCGAGCCGACAGCGCCGACCTGCTCCACGACAAGGGTTGCGCGAGCGCTCGAGCGAGCATTCGCGACGATCGCGGGAACCCGTTGCGCCAGTTGAGCCCCCTCGAACTGCGCGATCTTGCGCTCCGCCGCCTTAAGGCTCGCGACTAAGTCAGCGATGCGCTCGGGCAGTTGCTCGCGGGGGGTTTTGAGGGTGGTGGTGAGTTCCGTGACAATCGCTCGTTCGACGGCGAGATCACGGAACGCGTCAAGCCCCACGAGCGACTCAATGCGCCGGTTCGTTGACCCGACCGACGACTCCCCGACGACGCTAATGAGTCCCACTTCGGCTGAAGTGCGCACGTGCGTTCCCGCGCAGAGTTCACGCGACCACGGACCGCCAATCTCAACGACACGTACGGTATCGCCATACTTCTCGCTGAAGAGCGCCATTGCGCCGAGCGCTTTCGCCTCGTCGAGCGGCAACACACGAGTTGTCACCTCCAGGTTGTCGCGCACAGCACTGTTGGCGACTTCCTCGATTTCGCTCTTCGTCGCAACTGACAGCGCCTGGCCCCATGAGAAGTCGAGTCTCATGTAACCGGCTTTGTTGTAGGAGCCCGACTGGTGAGCCTGCGGACCGAGGATCTGGCGCAGAGCTGCGTGAATAAGATGCGTCGCGGAATGGGCGGACGTGGCACCGCGGCGCCACTCGGGATCAACGATCGACGTGGCAGCATCCCCAATGCCGACCTCGCCAGACGACACCTGGACTTTGTGGCTCACGAGTCCCTTGACTGGTCGCTGCACGTCCAGAACTTCGAGCTCGAATCCGGCTCCGACAATCGTTCCGGCGTCGGCTTCTTGGCCACCTGACTCCGGGTAGAGCGACGTCTCGGCGAGGATCACTTCGGCGATCTGTCCTGAGGTGGCCCGGGTGACCGATTCGCCATCAACGACGAGGCCGAGGACAGTGCTCTCGGTGAGAAGGTAGTCATATCCCGTGAACACCGTCTCGCCCTGAGCGCGGAAGGCGCTGTAAACCGACAGGTCGGCGAGGTGCTGCTTCTTCGACTTGGCGTCGGCCTTCGCGATCGTCCGCTGGTGCAGCATGAGGCTGTCGAATGCCGCCCGATCGACGGTGAGCCCGGCCTCCTCGACGATCTCGAGCGTGAGATCGATGGGAAAGCCGTACGTGTCGTGGAGCAAGAACGCCGTGTCACTCGACAACTGGGTCGTACCCGCTTGTTGGGTGCGCGAGACCGCGACGTCGAGGATGCTCGTGCCGCTCGCAAGCGTCCGAAGGAAGGTTTCCTCCTCCGCGAGTGCAAGCCGAGAGATCCGGTCGAAGTCGCGTTCCACTTCCGGGTACTGCGCCTTCATCGCGTCACGCGACGCCGGGAACAGCTCACCGAAGGTCGGCTCCTCGACTCCGAGCAATCGCATCGACCGCACGGTGCGGCGCAGCAAACGGCGAAGGATGTAGCCGCGACCCTCGTTGGACGGTGTCACTCCGTCCGACATGAGCATGAGACTCGAGCGCACGTGATCGGCGATGACGCGCATCCGCACATCGTCGCCATGATCTGCCCCGTATGCCCGCCGCGACAACTCAGAGGCCTTGTCAAGTACGGGCCGCACTTGGTCGATCTCGTACATATTCTCGACGCCCTGCTTGATAAACGCGACGCGCTCCATGCCCATGCCAGTGTCGATGTTCTTCTGGGGAAGTTCTCCCAGAATCTCGAAGTTCTTGCCGGACCCCTCGCCTCGCAAGTACTGCATGAAGACGAGGTTCCAGATCTCGACATACCGATCGTCGTCGGTCGCCGGTCCCCCGTCGATGCCGTAAGCCGGACCACGATCGAAGAAGATCTCCGAGCACGGACCCGCCGGACCAGGTTGGCCGGTCGACCAGTAATTCGTGTCCATGTCGAGCCGCTGAATGTGCTCGTCTGGCAGCCCGGCAGTCTTCTTCCAGAAGTTCACCGCGTCATCGTCATCCTTGTAGACGGTGACCCAGAGGTCCTTCTCGTCAAAGCCGAACCCACCGGAGGATTCGGCACCCGTGAGCAACTCCCACGCGTATTCGATCGCCTGCTCCTTGAAGTAGTCGCCGAACGAGAAGTTGCCGTTCATCTGGAAGAACGTGCCGTGGCGCGGGGTCTTGCCGACCTCTTCGATGTCAAGGGTGCGGATGCACTTCTGCACGCTCGTCGCCCTTGGGTATGGCGGCGGTACGAGCCCCGTCAAATAGGGAACGAAAGGAACCATTCCCGCGACAGTAAAGAGCAGGGTCGGGTCGTCACTCACGAGCGACGCGGACGGCACCACAGTGTGGCCGCGGTCCCCGAAGAAGTTCAGCCAGCGATTTTGGATATCTGCGGTATACATGGTGGTTCCCGGGGTCTAGGGGTGAACGGGGAAACCCCCGGCGATCACTTGGGCGGGGCGGTGGCCCGATCGCGAATTAGCGGCTACGCAGGTCAGTGATGAGGTCCTCGGCATCGGCTACGGCCGCGCGCAACTCGGCCTCGCGAGCCTTATAGCCGTCGACCACCGCACCGCCGAATTCGCGCGCTTTCGAGTCGACGTCATCGAAGAATTTCTTGCCCTGACCCGTTCGCGACACCTGGTGGGCGATCACGAAACCGGCCGCGACGCCGACGATCAGAAAAAGGATGCTCTTCATGACTACTCCTAAAGGATGCGGACGAAAGTCCTGCCGCTAGCTTACTTCTTCGCTACCGCGCGCCCCTTTTTCGGACGAGCTCCCACGATGGCCGCTCGGACGCCTGCCGAGAATCCCGCGATCTTGATCAGCGGTCCGCCAAGGGTCGCCGAGAACAGAGCGACGAGCGAAGTCAGGTTCGCGGTCGCCTCCCCGACGCTTGAGGTGATGGCATCCACTCTGACCAATTGCTTGTTTGCCTCGGTCAGCGTCGACGACAGCTCCGTCAGCAGCGGTGTCGCACTATCCCGAACCTCACGAATGGTCGCGCTCGTCTCATCGAATACCCGCCCGAGCTTGACCAGCGGCACCGCCAACAACGCCACGAGGACCGCGAAAATCCCCGCCGCGATGAGTCCAGCAATATCCCCACCAGACACAAGCGCTCCGTTCGGTTAACTGCGGAAGAGGGCCACCAGCAGGTGACCCTCTTCCCGAGTGTATTAGTGCGACTAGCGCGCCGCGTAGTACTCAACCACGAGCTGGACTTCGCAAGTGACGGGCACTTCGGCGCGCTTCGGGCGACGAATAAGGCGCGCGTGCAGCTTGTCGAGCTCGACCTCGAGGTAGCTAGGCGTCTTCGGGAGAACATCCACGTGGCCACCGGCAGCAGCGACCTGGAAAATCTCCATGCCTTCGCTCTTCTGCTTGACGTGCACGAGCTGGCCCGGCTTGACGCGGAACGACGGGCGGTCGACAAGTTGGCCGTCGACGAGGATGTGGCGGTGAACCACCATCTGGCGCGACTGGGCGGTGGTGCGGGCAATAGCCGAACGCACGAGGATCGCGTCCAGACGCATCTCGAGTTGCTCAACCAGGTTCTCACCGGTCAGACCGGCGGCCTTGCGAGCCTCCTCAAACTGGATCTTGAGCTGCGCCTCACGGATGCCGTACTGGGCGCGCAGGCGCTGCTTCTCACGAAGACGGACGGCATAATCGCTGTCTTGCTTGCGCTTGGTGCGGCCGTGCTCGCCTGGAGCGTATGGGCGCTTTTCGAGATACTTGGCCGCCTTCGGCGTGAGGGCGATGCCCAGAGCGCGCGATAGGCGGGTCTTGCTGCGGGTACGTGACTTGGTAGACACAGGTTCCTTTTCATTCGAACTGACAGATGGCTGCCGGCGACTCGCGGGCACGCATGCGCGCGCACAATCGATCCGACGAAATCAGAGGGGTGACCTCTCGGAGCCCGGTCGGCTACAGACCGTGAACTCCTCGGCCAGCGATTTCGTTGCAGCCGCGCGCGGAAGTCAGACCTGAGGCGCTCTAAAGACTATCACTTCTGCCCGCGGATGATGGCGCGGAGCTTGTCGAGGCGCACGGCGACATCCCGTTCATTCCCGTTCGCGGTCGGCGTGTAGTACTCGACACCGAGAAGCTCATCAGGGAGGTACTGCTGCTCTGCGACGCCGAAGTCCGAATCATGCGAATACACATATCCCGTGCCGTGACCCAATCTCTTGGCTCCGGGATAGTGTGCGTCGCGCAGAGGCTTCGGCACCCGGCCGATCTTCCCGGCGCGCACATCGGCGATTGCGGCATCCAGAGCCAGGTACGCGGCGTTCGACTTGGGTGCCGTCGCGAGATACACGACGGCTTCCGCGAGGAGGATTCGGCCGTCCGGCATCCCGACGAGGGCAACGCCCTCCGCCGCGGCAACGGCGATCGGCAGCGCCTGGGGATCGGCCATGCCCACGTCTTCGGCCGCGCTGATCATGATTCGTCGGGCAATGAAGCGTGGATCCTCGCCAGCCTCGATCATTCGCGCGAGGTAGTGCAGCGAAGCGTCGACGTCCGACCCTCGCACCGATTTAATGAACGCACTGATCACGTCGTAGTGCTCGTCGCCATTTCGGTCGTAGCGCAGCAGCGCCCGGTCTACTGCAAGTGCAACGACGTCAGCCGTCACGACGGGGAGCCCCTCCCCGGTGTGCGACGTCGAGGCCGCAAGCGCGGCGGCCTCAAGCGCTGTCAAGGCGCGCCGGGCATCCCCTGACGCCAAGCGGATGATCGTGGCCCGCGCCGAGGGCTCGAGCACGACCGAGGAACCGAGACCGCGAGGGTCGGACACTGCGCGGTCAACAAGCAGACCGAGGTCGTCATCGCCGAGCGTCTCAAGGGTGAGCAATAGCGATCGAGACAGCAGCGGTGCGGTGACTGAGAATGATGGATTTTCGGTCGTTGCGGCAACGAGAATCACCCAGCCATTCTCGACGCCGGGAAGTAGCGCGTCCTGCTGCGCTTTCGTGAATCGATGAATCTCGTCGAGGAACAGCACAGTCGAGAGGCCGTACAGATCCCTCGCGGAAAGCGCCTCTTCCATGACCTGACGAACGTCTCGCACACCAGCGGAGACTGCAGAGAGCTCGATAAACTTTCGCCCGGAACTGCGCGCGATGGCTTTTGCGATAGTCGTCTTGCCCGTGCCGGGCGGTCCCCACAAGATGATGGATGCCGACCCCTGCGCCCCCGACTTGTCGCTAGCAAGGCTCACGAGCGGCGAACCCGGCGCGAGGAGGTGGCGCTGACCAGCAATCTCGTCGAGGCGCTGGGGACGCATCCGAACAGCGAGTGGGACCGCTGCGCTACGAAGTCCCGACTGGCCGTCCATAGCGGCAATGCTAACCGCGTGAGCCGTCGGCGCTAGATATCGTAAAGTTCTCTGTGGCGCGCTGGCGCCCGTCATTCTGGAGGAACAGTGGCCGCGAGCAAGAACACTCAACGCGAGGCTCGGGAGGCTCGCGAACGGCTTCGGCGCTATAACGCACGCAAATCAGTGCATGAGCACCAGCTCAGTCGCCGCAAGAGAGATAACGTGTTCGCGGTCGGAATCCTCGTCGTTGTCGCCGCGCTTGCCACCGTTACTCAAATTTTCTACTTCAACGGCGGTCCGGGCAGTCCCGTCGCATCGCCCAGCGCGTCGGCCACACCGGCAGCAGGTCAGAACGTCGGCGATGTGCCGTCACCCTCGTTGGCGAAAGGCAAGACCTGGACGGGCACTGTCACCCTCAACGGTACGGCTCTCGAAATTTCGCTTGACGGTGCCGCGGCGCCGCAAGCCGTGTCATCTTTTCTCGATTCGGCAGCTCGCGATTACTACAGCGGCAAGACCTGCCACCGGCTCCTGGCCACCCCAACGGCCGGCCTGATTCAGTGCGGTTCCATCGACGGCACGGGAGCAACCGATCCGACCTATCGCTTCGGTCCCATCGAGAACCCAGGGGTTGGGGGCGTGTACCCCACCGGGACGATCGCAATCGCTCGTGCGGGCGGTGACGCATTCAGCCAGGGACGCCAGTTCTTCATCGTCGTCGACAACGCGACTCTTCCGGATGACTCGGCGGGTGGTTACTCGATCATTGGGCAGGTCACATCCGGGTTGGGCAATCTCAAGGCCAACATCACCAACGCGGGCACATCAAACGGGGCAACCGACGGCCCGCCGCTGATACCAACGAAGATCACAAGTCTCACGATCAACTAACGTTCGCGACGGCCGATTGATCGGTTGCCATAAGCTGTTGAGCGGCCCCGGGCACAGCGACCGGGACGACAGCTAAGGGTGAATCAGGTGGCGACACAAGACCAGACTCCATGGGGTCGAGTCGACGAAACGGGTACCGTTTTCGTTCGCGAAGCGTCGGGCGAGCGCGCCGTTGGGCAGTATCCGGACGGAAGTCCGGAAGAAGCTCTCGCCTACTTCGAGCGCAAGTTCACCGAACTCGCGGGCCAAGTCACGCTCCTTGAGCAGCGCGTCAAGCGGGGTGCCCCCGCGGCTGACATTGCGAAGACGGTGAAGTCATTGGGCCTAAGCATTGCTAAGGCCAACGCGGTTGGCAACCTCACCGCGCTCACCGCGCGCGTCGAGGCGCTCGGAGGATCGCTGACCGAACTCACCGAGAAGCAGAGCGAAGAGTCAAAGGCGCTCGTGGCTGCGGCGCTGCTCGAGCGGGAGAAACTCGTGGCCGAGGCTGAGGCGCTCGCCGCCGCCGATCCGGCGAAAGCTCAATGGAAGCAAGTTACCGCCCAGATCGATGAGATCTTCGCTCGCTGGCAGCAACAACAGACCGACGGCCCCCGTCTTCCCAAGAACGAAGCGAACGACCTCTGGAAACGATTCCGCGCCGCGCGCGCAACCATCGACACGAACCGCAAAGCATTCTTCGCCGAGCTCGACTCCGTGCACAAGGATGCGCGGTCCGCCAAGCAGGCCCTGGTGGAGAAGGCGCAAGCTTTGGTGGGAAAGGGCGCGGACGGAATCCCCGGCTATCGCACGCTGCTCGACCAGTGGAAAGCGGCCGGCCGCGCAGGGAAGAAGTTCGACGACGCGTTGTGGGCACAGTTCAAGGTGGCTGGCGACGCGCTTTACTCTGCCAAAACCGAGATCGATGCCCAAGAGAACGGTGAGTTCACGGCGAACCTCGAACAGAAGGAAGCCCTACTGATCGAGGCAGAGACACTTCTCGGCGCGACCGACCGGGTAAAGGCGAAGGATGCGTTGGCGTCGATTCAGAAGCGCTGGGATGCGATCGGGAAAGTTCCGCGTGACAAGGTCAAGGTCGTCGAAGACAGACTGCGCCGGGTCGAAACCGCCGTCAGGAAGCTCGACGAGGAACACTGGCAGAAGAACAATCCCGAGCGTAAGGAACGCGAGTCGGGCTTCCTCGGCCAACTTAACGAAGCAATCGCGAAACTCGAGGGTGAACTCGTGGATGCCCAAGCCACAGGGAACAAGCTGAAGATCGCCGCAGCGCAAGAGGCACTCGATGCACGCAAGGCATGGCTCGCGGCACTCGGAAAGTAGTCCACAACCGAGCGGGCTCCACGGATCCCCGCGTGTAGTCAACTATTCGAGATCTACCGTGCACACTGGTCGGATGTCGCTGCGCCTGCCCGTCGTGCTCTCGGAGCACGACTTGCCATTGCCCGAACTTCTCGCCGCGCGCCTCGACGGTGAGGTGTTCCGCATCGATGACGCATTCGCCCCGCTAGACGAGATTGAAGGACCCGCGCATCGAGCACGCGCAATTCTCGCGAGGGCGCCGTCCCGATTCATCGCGGAGCAGCACAGCGCGGCCTGGGTGTGGGGTGCGCTGCAGCTCCCACCTGTCAAGCACGAGTACTGCGTAGACATCGGGGCTCGAGTGAGCGGATCCCCAGCGAGGCGGCATCGGGTGCGCGAAGTGGTGATCGACGCAAACGACATTGCCACGCTTGGCGGCTTCAGTGTCACGACTCGCCTTCGCACGGCGGTGGACCTCGCGCGTTTCAGCCAACACTTCGACGAGGGCGAAGATCAGGCCACCCGTCGGCTCATGGCCGATGGCGGCTTTACGGTCGACGAGCTCGTCGACGAACTCAACCGTCGACGAAACTTGCCAAATAAACGACTGGCCACCGATCGCGTCCTGGGCCTGACACGGGCGTCTATCCGCTGTTGACCCGATACACGTCGTATACCGCGTCGATTCGACGCACCGCGTTGAGCACTCGATCCAGGTGCGTCGTGTCGCCCATCTCGAAAACAAAGCGGCTCAACGCGAGACGTTCACTCGACGTTGAAACCGTCGCAGAGAGAATGTTCACGTGGTTTTCGCTGAGCACCCGGGTGACATCGGACAGTAAGCCCGAGCGGTCGAGGGCTTCGACCTGAATTTGAACAAGGAAGACTGAGTTCGACGTCGCGGCCCACTCCACGTCAATCATGCGCTCGGGCTCCTGTAGCAGGGATGCCACGTTCTTGCAGTCACTGCGATGAACCGAGACGCCCGCGCCGCGCGTGACGAACCCGACAATCTCGTCTCCTGGCACTGGCGTACAGCACTTGGCGAGCTTGACCAGAATGTCAGGGGCGCCGCGCACGAGTACGCCGGAGTCGCTGTTCTTGAGGGCCCGACTCCTTCCCTGAGGAGCGAACTCGATTTCGGAGTCCTCGGTGTCTGCCTCGGTGTGAAGCGAAGCGAGCACTTTCTCGATCACAGATTGAGTCGATACGTGACCTTCACCCACCGCGGCGTACAGCGCGGTCACGTCGTCGTACCGCATCTGGGCCGCGACCTCGGCGAACGAGTCCTGGCTCATGAGCTTTTGCAGCGGCATGTTCTGCTTGCGCATCGCTCGTGCGATGGCGTCTTTGCCCTGCTCGATCGCTTCGTCGCGACGCTCTTTGGTGAACCACGCGCGGATCTTGTTGCGCGCGCGCGTACTCGCAACGAAACTCAGCCAGTCCTGACTGGGCGCGGCATCTGGATTCTTCGACGTGAATACCTCGACAGAGTCGCCGCTCGAAAGCCGGCTCTCGAGCGGCACGAGTCTGCCGTTGACCTTGGCACCCATCGTGCGGTGACCGACCTCTGTGTGCACGGCATACGCGAAATCGACCGGGGTCGCGCCGGCGGGCAGGCCAATCACCTTTCCCTGAGGTGTAAATACGTACACCTCTTTCGCACCGATCTCGAAACGCAGACTGTCGAGGAACTCCCCCGGGTCTTCCGTCTCGGCTTGCCAATCCGTGATGTGCGCTAGCCATGCCATGTCTGCGTCGTCGCGCAACGTGCCAGAACCGTCACCCTTGCCGCCGTTTACGCGGTCCTTGTACTTCCAGTGCGCCGCGACCCCGAATTCGGCGCGCTGGTGCATCTCCTGGGTGCGAATTTGGATTTCGACCGGCCGGCCGCCCGGCCCGATTACGGTCGTGTGCAGCGACTGGTACAGGTTGAACTTGGGTGTAGCGATGTAGTCCTTGAAGCGACCCGGGATGGGATTCCAGCGCGCGTGGATTGACCCGAGTACCGCGTAGCAGTCGCGCACCGAATTGACGAGCACCCGGATTCCGGTGAGGTCATAGATCTCATCAAATTCGCGCCCGCGCACGATCATCTTCTGGTAGATCGAGTAGTACTGCTTCGGTCGTCCCGCGACGATGCCTTTGATCTTCGCGGCCTTGAGGTCGTCGTTGACCGCGTCAATGACCTGCTGCACGAACTCCTCGCGCTGCGGCGTGCGCTGACGCACGAGGCTTTCGATCTCGACGTAGAGCTTGGGATGAAGTACCGCGAACGACAGGTCCTCGAGCTCGAGCTTGATCGCCTGGATTCCGAGGCGGTGCGCGAGGGGTGCGTAGATCTCGAGGGTCTCTTGCGCTTTGCGGGTTGCGGATGCCTCGTCAACGAAACCCCAGGTACGCGCGTTGTGCAGTCGGTCGGCAAGTTTGATCACCAAAACCCGGATGTCCTTCGACATCGCGACAATCATCTTGCGGACTGTCTCCGCCTGAGCGCTGTCCCCATATTTGACTTTGTCGAGCTTGGTAACGCCGTCTACGAGCATTGCGATCTCGTCACCGAAGTCTTTACGCACGAGGTCGAGCGTGTATTCCGTGTCCTCGACCGTGTCATGGAGAAGTGCCGCGGCGACGGTCTTCGCGCCGATCCCCAGGTCGGCCAAAATTTGGGCCACCGCGACCGGGTGGGTGATGTAGGGCTCACCGCTTTTTCGCTTCTGACCGAGGTGAGCTTTCTCGGCCGCCGCGTACGCGCGCTCAATGAGAGCGATGTCGGCCTTGGGATGGTGAGTCCGGACCGTTCGGATGAGGGTTTCGACAGCCCCCGCTGGCTGGGCTCGTGAGAACAGCCGTGGCAGCAGCGTGCGGAACGATGCCGCCGTCTGCGCCGTCTCCGTCATCCAAGAACCTCCGATCCCAGTCTAGATTGCCTGCCATCGGCATCAGGGCTCGATCCCTCGAGCGCGCGCACTGACTCTGTCCAGTCGGGATTGCGAGTGATTCGAATTCGAATAGCGAAGGCCATTCAGCACATCGACCGGTCTTGAGTTCAAGAGTTATTGAACCGTTACCGCCAAACGCTCAATATCGGTATCCGCACAGAAGCATATTGAGGCACTATCGATCTGCTGCCCTCACACATGGGGGTGGACTCCGTGGGGCAGTGCAGCCCCACACCAATGAAAGGGAGACATGAAGACGTCTTCGATTATCTCGGTTGCGGCGGTGGCGGCTGTTTCGGCTCTCCTCCTCGCAGGCTGTGCCAGCTCCACCCCTGCGGCTACCACTGCTGCCAAGGGCCGCGCTTGCGTCATCCTCCCGGATGCCGCATCCTCACCGCGCTGGGAGAACCTCGACCGTCCCGCGCTGCAGAAGGCGCTCACGGACGCCGGCTTCGACGCTGACATCCAGAACGCTCAGGGTGACACCGCGAAGTACGCAACGATCGCCGACCAGCAGCTCTCCAAGGGCTGTGGCGTCATGCTCCTCACTGACTACAACGGCGCTGGCGTCGCGGTAGCCGCGAAGGCGAAGAGCCAGGGCATCCCGACCATCGCATACGACCGTCCGATCGCGGGCGTTGACTTCTACGTCTCGTTCGACAACGAGAAGGTCGGCGAACTGCAGGGCCAGATGATTGTTGACGGCCTCAAGGCTGCCGGCAAGGACCCGAAGACCGCGATCGTCGTCTACATGGGCGGAGACCCGTCGGACGGCAACGCCAAGATGTTCCACGATGGCGCTGACAAGGTCATGGCTGCTGCTGGCATCAAGCCCGCAGCTGAGCCGACCGGTGCTTGGGATGGCGCGAAGTCCGCGACCAACTTCGAGCAGGCCCTCACCGGCCTCGGTGGCAAGGTTGACGCTGTCTGGGTTGCTAACGACACGAACGCTGCTGGCGTTATCACCATCCTCGACAAGAACAGCCTGACGGTTCCCGTTTCTGGCCAGGACGCCTCGGTGGCCGGTCTCCAGAACGTGCTCCTCGGCAAGCAGTTCGCAACGGTGTACAAGCAGGTCTCTCTTGAGGCCAAGCAGGCATCTGACCTCGCCATCGCCCTGCTCAAGGGCGAGAAGCCGACCGCACCGCTGAAGCTCGCTGACGGCACGCCGTTCTTCGCAGCCACGCCGGTTTCGGTTGACGCGAAGGCCGTCCAGACAGTCGTCGCCAACGGTGACGCTGCCGCGAAGGATATCTGCACCGCTGCTGTCGCGGCTGCTTGTACCGCTAACGGCGTCAAGTAGCACACAACACCAAAAAGGGGAGGGGTTTCGCGCAAGCGGAGCCCCTCCCCCCTTTTCTATGAAAGGACTCGATATGGATCAACCCATTATCGAACTGACCGGGGTTGTCAAGAGCTTCGGACCAGTGAGCGTCTTAAAGGGCGTAAACCTCAAGGCTTATGCAGGAAAAGTCACCGCACTTGTTGGTGACAACGGCGCAGGCAAATCAACGCTGATCAAGGGCCTCGCCGGCGTGCAACCTTATGACGAAGGTGAGGTGCGGTTCGATGGCGAAATCGTGCACCTCGGAACTCCGCGTGACGCATCCCACCTCGGCATCGAGGTCGTGTACCAAGACCTCGCGCTCGCAGACAATCTCGACATCGTGCAGAACATGTTCCTGGGGCGCGAGGAAACCAGCAACGGCACATTCGACGAAGGCCTCATGGAACGCGAGGCCGCCGAAACCCTGCGTGGGCTCTCGGTTCGAACCGTCAAGTCTGTGCGCCAGAAGGTATCGTCGCTCTCGGGCGGACAGCGCCAGACCGTCGCTATCGCACGATCCGTACTCAAGAAGGCACGACTCGTCATCCTCGATGAGCCGACGGCGGCGCTCGGCGTCGCGCAGACAGAGCAGGTTCTGGCCCTGGTGACACGACTCGCAGAGCAGGGAGTTGCCGTCATCATTATTAGCCACAACCTTGCTGACGTGTTCGCAGTGGCCGACTACATCAGCGTGTTGTACCTGGGTCAGATGGTCGCCTCAGTTGAGGCGAAGAACACGACCCGAGACGATGTCGTTGGATACATCACGGGAAGCAAGACCTACACGGGAGAACCCGCATGAGCACACCCAACTTCGAACCAGCATCTCAGAGCATCCTGACGACCAACGACTTGATCGGCAGTGGTCATGAAGGAACCGTAATGGATCAGGCTCGCGCCTGGCTCCAGCGCGTCCGTGGTGGAGACATGGGACCACTGCCAGCCATTGGCGGATTCGTGGTGCTGAGCATCCTTTTCTCGTTCCTCAGCCCGTTCTTCCTCACCGAGCGCAACTTTGCCAACCTCATCACTCAAGCAGCGACGCTAGTGATGCTGGGTATGGCATTGGTGTTTGTAATTCTCCTCGGCGAGATAGACCTGTCTGCCGGTGTGACATCTGGCGTCACGATGTGTCTGTTTATCGTGCTCACGAACGTGGTCAAGATGGACTGGATACTCTCACTCGTGATCGCGTTCATCGCGGGTATCGCGATTGGAACATTCATCGGGTTCTTTGTGGCAAGGGTGGGCATTCCATCCTTCGTCGTGACGCTCGGACTGTTCCTCGGCCTCCAAGGCGTTGAGCTCGTGCTCATCGGCAGCGGCGGGCTGTTCCGAGTTGAGACGCCTCAGATCCTCGCAATCATGAACGAAAACATGCCGCTCTGGGCAGGCTGGGTCATGCTCGCAGTGATTGCGCTCGTCTCCATCGGCACAACGCTGTGGGACCGTTCACGTCGAAAGCGGGCCGGTGTTCCCAACCGCACGATCGCTCTGTTGTGGATCCAGCTCGCCGTAATCCTAGTCATCGGTGGGGTCGTGATTGCGTTGCTCAGCCAAAACAGAGGTAGCGCACTATACCCGGTTCAAGGTGTGCCGATCGTGGTTCCGTTCACGCTGGCGATCCTGTGGGCTGGCACGTTCGTGCTCGACCGCACGAAGTTCGGTCGCTACATCTACGCAGTCGGCGGCAACGCCGAGGCGGCTCGACGTGCGGGTGTGAAGGTCGTTTTGATTCGCTGGGTCGCCTTCATCGTCTGTTCCACGCTTGCCGTAGTGTCTGGCCTGTTCAGCATCAGCAAGGTCGGTTCGGTGGATGCCTCGGCCGGTCGCGATATCGTCTTGAGCGGTGTCGCAGCGGCCGTCGTCGGTGGTGTGAGCCTGTTCGGTGGCCGCGGACGCCTCATGCACGCCGCCATCGGTGCACTCGTGATCGCTGTGATCACGAACGGCCTCGGCCTTCTCAACCTGCCGGCCGGCGCGAACTATGTCGTCACGGGCAGCGTGCTGATTCTCGCGGCAACCGTCGACGCTCTGTCACGCCGCCGCGCTGGAGGCAGTCTCGTCCGAAGTTAGCGTCGAATGGGCGTCGGTGATCTGCCGGCGCCCACTTGGCTGCAAGGCGAAACACAAGAAGAGGCGCTCCCACAAGGGAGCGCCTCTTCTTGTGTCGTTGGAGCGTTCGCTCGAAGTTAGCCCTGCACGACCGGTCCCCCGGCGACCGCCCATGCCGACATGCCGCCAATCACGTTGGTGACCTCGTACCCGTTCTCAGCGAGAAAGTCACACGCGCGCGCTGAGCGCATCCCACTGTGACACACAACAAGAAGCGGCACTCCGGCCGGGAGCTCCCCGAAACGCTCTGTGAGGGTCGAGAGCGGGAGTAGTTGCGCAGTTGGTGCGTGTACGGCTTCCCACTCGTCCTGCTCGCGCACGTCAATGAGCACGGCCCCGGCTGCAACGCGAACGATCGCATCGCTGACTGAAATCTCGCTCATGGGACCCTCCCGCGCAGATAGTTAGGAACTCGTCGCGCCAGCGGTAGCGCGAGCGTTCACAGCGGTCTTCTTTTTGTCTGACTTTGCGATCTCAGGCTCACGAGAACGCAACCACGCGTAAAGTGGCGCGGCGATGAAGATCGTCGAGTATGTGCCGGCAAGGATGCCAATAAACAACGCTAGCGAGATGTCGCGCAGCGTTCCCGCACCGAGGACAAAGGCCCCGATGAAGAGGATCGACCCGACCGGCAACAGCGCGACCACAGACGTATTGATCGAGCGGACCAGCGTTTGGTTCACCGCGAGATTCACAGATTCGGCGAAGGTTCGCGATGAGCCTTCGTTAGTGTTCTCCCGGATCTTGTCGAACACGACGACCGTGTCGTAGAGGGAGTACCCCAAGATCGTCAGGAACCCGATTACGGCTGCAGGGGTCACCTCGAAGCCGAGAATCCCGTAAACGCCAGCCGTGATGATCAAGTCGTGAAACAGGGCGACAAGGGCCGCGACAGACATCTTCCAGGTACGGAAGTAAAGCGCCATGACAATCGCGGCGAGCAAAATGAATACGAGCAGGGCCGTCAACGCCTGCCGGGTAATGTCAGCTCCCCAGGTCGCACCGATGAGCGAGACGTTGACGGTGGGGCTGTTGTACGCGGTCGCAAGTGCGTCGCGAATGTGCGTAGATTCGTCGCTCGAGACAGTGTCGGTCTGAACCCTCACCGACTGGCCGGAGTTCACGTTGCTGACAATCGATACGCGCGGAGTCGCCCTCGGGATAACGCTGCGGACGGCCGTGACAGCGAGACCCTGATCTATCGTGCCGTCGGCTTGGGTCTGCGGCTGCTCGACCCTGAACTCTGAACCGCCGCGGAACTCGATCCCGAACTCGAATCCGCCGCGCAGGAACGGGACAATGATCGACAGCAGCACTCCGACAATCGCGATCGTGAACCACATACGCCGGCGACCGACAAAGTTGAACGAGCGCTTGCCTGTGTATAGGTCGTTTCCGAACTGGGAGAAGCTGGCCATCAGGAATCCTTCCCTTTGTTGCGTGCGGCATCGGCCTCAGCGGCCTTCCGCTCGGCGATGGTTTGGCGCTTGAGAGCCTCGCGGTTACTCGAGAGTTGCTTATTGGCTGGGATGCCCACTGGCGCCCTGAACTGCGCGCGACCGCGGTAGACCGCCCCTAGCGCTGTCGCGTCGAGTCCACTTAATCGGTGACCCTCGCCGAAGAATCGCGTGCGTGCGATGAGCTGAAGTACCGGGTGCGTGAAGAGCGAGACGACGATGAGGTCGATGACCGTCGTGATCCCGAGCGTCAATGCGAAGCCGCGAACGTTGCCGACAGCGAGCAGGAACAGGATGCTCGCGGCGAGCAAGTTCACCGTGTCCGAGGCGACGACGGTGCGGATCGCGCGCTTCCAGCCCGCCTCGACCGCCGATTCAAGTCCACGACCGTCGCGCAACTCGTCACGAATTCGCTCGAAGTACACGATGAACGAGTCAGCCGTGATCCCGATCGCCACGATAAGTCCCGCGACGCCGGCCAACGAGAGCCTCAGCCCTTGCTGCCACGACAGCAGGGTGATCACCAGGTAGGTGATGGTCCCCGCAACGATGAGCGACGAGACCGTAACCGAGGCCAACGCCCGATACTGAAGCAGTGAATACAACACAACGAGGATCAGTCCGATCAGGCCAGCCAGGAGGCCGCTGAGCAGCTGGGACGATCCGAGAGTCGCCGAAATTGTGTCGACGGACTGTACGGTAAAGCTGATCGGCAAGGCGCCAAATTTGAGCTGATCAGCCAAGGTCTTCGCTGAAACTTGCGTGAAGTTGCCACTGATCTGGGGCTTGCCGTCAGTGATAGTCGCATTAGTTGTCGGGGCGGAAATCACCTTGCCGTCGAGCACGATCGCGAACCGATTCCGAGGATCGGTCTGCGGGAATCCGTAGAGGCGCTCGGTGACCTTCGCGAACTGGGCTGTGCCCTCATCGTTGAACTTGATAAATACGCCCCACTGGCCAGTGCTTACGCCTTGACTGTTGCTGATGAGGCCACTGGACGCGTCGGCGATAGTGGTGCCGGCGACCTCGACTGGCCCAAGCAGGAACTTGTATTTGCCGTCCACCTGACAGGTAATGAGCGGATGATCGGCTGGCGCGACGTTGGTTTGAAGCTTGTCGAGCGAGGCACAGTCAAAGCCTTTGAACTCTCCAAAGAGAGCCGGGGTCACCCAGTTGGGATCGCTCGCGTCGGTCGGCGATGCCGTCGGCGTTGTTGCGAGCGACGGGTCGGGCGTTGGGGTTGCTCCCGGAGTCGCAGTCGGGCCCGGTGTCGGAGAACTCGTCGCGCTGCTCGTGGTAGCAGCCTCCGTGTAGATCACGGGGCGGAACTCGAGCTTTGCCGAGGATTCGATCCGTCGAAGCGTCTCGTCGTCGGGCACGCCCGGGATCGACACGACGATGTTCTGCGAGCCCTGAGTGTTAATTTCCGCTTCAGAAACCCCGCTCGCATCGATGCGCTGTCGAATGATCGCGACAGCTTGGTCGAGCTGCTCCGCAGAAACGGTCTGGCCGCTCTCGAGTTTGGGCGCCAAAATGATCTGGGTCCCGCCCTGAAGGTCTAGCGCCAGCTTGGGGACCCAGCTTGAGCCCGAAAACAGCACGCCAGCACCGTTCAGTGCGACCAAGCCGACGATGATGACCGCGAGCCAGGTGAGCGAGCGCCACGCCTTCTTTGCGGGTGTAGATCTTGCCACCGGGCAGACTCAGCTTTCTCTGTACGTATGTCGACGCTGACGCGCGACTGAGGACGTGCTGACCAACACCGGTCAGCACACAGGCTAGTGGTTACTCGCTAACCTTTTTTGTTGCGCGGCGGACGGGCTTCTTCGGCTCCGTCGTGATGCGCTCACCATAGGCGGGCGCGTCGTCGAGGGAGTGGGCCGCGGAGTCGCGCTCGCGTTCCTCGGCCTCACGGTTCGCGATCGCCATTGCCTCTTCAACCGAGCGCGGTTCGCCGTCCCCGACGACGATCGGTTCGACAACCTTCGCGATGGTCTGGCGATGAACGCGAACGATATTTCCGGGGCTTGTCTCGACCTCGGCAACATTGCTCACGGTGTCGATCGACTTGAGCGTGCCGAACAGGCCGAAGTTGGTCATGATCTCGGCGCCCGGAACGATCTGATCGCGAAGCTTCTCTTGATCTGTGCGGCGCTTGCGGCTGTTGCGGAACATGAAGAAGATCAGAATCGCCAGAACGACGAGCATTCCAATAGTCAACGGGTCAAAAGTCATGATTTGCCTCTCACAGCGAGTCTGTAGGCCCGTCAGTCTAGACAGACTGCCTGAAAGGCCACCCCAGAATCATAGGTCATCCGCAAAGAGCCCAAGGGTGCCCGTTTGCCCGACCTGTGGGGCGATTCCGAAATGCTTCCACGCAGCTCGCGTGGCGACCCGACCACGCGGCGTCCGCGTGAGCAATCCGATTCTCACGAGAAAGGGTTCAACAACCGACTCAATTGTCTCGCTCTCCTCCCCCACTGAGACGGCAAGCGTGTTGAGCCCGACCGGTCCCCCGTCGAATCGGGTGAGAACTGTCTGCATAACCGCGCGGTCGAGGCGATCCAAGCCCAGCTCATCCACGTCATAGAGTTCGAGCGCGGCGTGTACCGCCTCGATGCCACCCGTCCCGGTGACGAGCGCGTAGTCCCGCACGCGTCGCAAGAGACGGTTAGCGATGCGTGGTGTGCCCCGACAACGTCCCGCGATTTCGGCGAGAGCGGCCTGATCGATGTCGAGCTCGAGCAGAAGCGCCGCCCGATGCAGCACGAGTTCGAGCTCGGCCTCGTCGTAAAACTCCAAATGCGCGGTAAATCCAAAGCGGTCGCGAAGCGGATTAGGCAAGAGTCCCGAGCGCGTCGTCGCGCCGACGAGAGTGAACGGGGCCAGATCGAGCGGAATGGATGTCGCGCCCGCTCCCTTTCCGACCATGATGTCAATGCGGAAGTCCTCCATCGCGAGGTACAACATCTCCTCGGCTGACCGCGCCATGCGATGGATCTCGTCGATGAAGAGCACCTCGCCGGGAACGAGAGACGAGAGCACTGCCGCGAGGTCGCCCGCATGCTGAATTGCCGGCCCACTCGACATTCGCAAGGGCCGGCCACTCTCGTGGGCAACGATCATCGCGAGACTCGTCTTGCCCAGCCCTGGCGGTCCCGCGAGCAGGATGTGGTCAGCTGTCCGGTTTTGCAAAGCTGCAGCTTGCAGGAGTAATTGCAGTTGGCCGCGTACCTTAGCTTGACCGATGAATTCGGCGAGCGAACGCGGACGCAGCGCGCCCTCAAAGGCGAGTTCGGCATCCGATTCCGGTGTGGGTTGAACGAGCGACTCGGTCACGGGGCTCCGCCGCCCTGCGGTCCGAGCCGAGCGAGCGCGAGCCGAAGCAGCGCTTGAACCGATGCGCGATCGGCCTCGATTGCGTGGGCGAGCGCCTCATCTACTGCGACGATCGCCACCCGTTCGGGCCACCCCAAGCCCACGAGCGCGAGTGTGACACTTTCGCCGGTCGAGCTTGTCCTGCCACCGTTCGAGGCATTCGTCGACAGCGCCGCGACAACAAGCTTCCCCGCGAGCGACACGACGATGAGTTTGGCGGTTTTAGGACCGATTCCCGAGACCTTGCGAAACGCGCCGTCGTCTTCGGATGACACTGCCAGAGCTACGTCGCTCGGCGTCATCACCGCCAGCACCCCGATCGCGCTTTTCGGACCGACTCCCGTCACTGAACGCAAGAGATCGAACACCGCGAGCTCGTCGGGCTCCGCGAACCCAAAGAGCGAGAGGTCGTCGTCGCGCACAATCAAAGTGGTGTTCACCGTGGTCTGGGACCCGACCCGGAGCCCGAGCGCAAGTTGAGGCGTGACGGTCACCGCAAGACCGATTCCGCCCACCTCGATCACCACAACTGAGCCATGTGCGCTCAGAACTGTCCCGCGTATCGACGAAATCACGAACTCATCCTCTGGCCAACCGCCGTCCGCGCAGCACGCTGCCACGCGAGTTGCGCAGGGGTCAAATCACCCTCCGCGAATACGACGGTCGATCCCTTCCAGGCGTGGCACAGGGCAATAGCGAGCGCATCCGCAGCGTCTGCAGGCTTTGGTGCGGCTGCAAGTCCGAGCACGCGGGCGACCATCGCACCGACTTGCCTCTTATCGGCCGAACCGTACCCGGTCACGGCGGCTTTCACCTCACTTGGCGTGTGCAGCCCGACCGAGAGTCCCCGCGAGGCTGCGACCTGGAGGGCGACGCCGCTCGCCTGCGCGGTCCCCATGACGGTCCTCAAGTTGTGCTGCGCAAACATCCGCTCGATGCCGACCGCGGTTGGTCCGAATTCGTCGACGGCTTGAGCGATGCCAACGGCGATCGCCTGAAGACGCTGCTCGAGCGGTAGCCCGGGCTCAGTGCGGATTACCCCGACATACACGAGGGTTGCCGTGCGGGTTGGGGAGACATCCACAATGCCGATCCCGCACCGCGTCAGGCCCGGGTCGATGCCAAGCACTCTCACTGCGCTGGCACCGTCGAAGTCATGCCCTTAGTCTTCGTCCAATTCGGCTTGAACCTCGGCCGACACGTCGTAATTCGAATATATGTTCTGAACATCGTCGGAATCTTCGAGGGCATCGATGAGCTTCATGACCTTGCGTGCGGTCTCAGCGTCGACCTCGACAGTGAGGTTGGGCACGAACTCAGCCTCAGCGGAGTCATAGTCGATTCCCGCGCCCTGCAGAGCGGTGCGCGATTCGACCAAGTGTGCCGTGTCCGTGATGACCTCGAACCCTTGGCCACGGTCGAGCACCTCCTCGGCGCCCGCGTCGAGTACCGCGAGCAAGATGTCGTCTTCGGTTACGCCCGCGGTCTTCGTGATCGAGATGACGCCCTTACGCGTGAAGTTGTACGCAACGCTCCCCGGGTCTGCCATAGCTCCGCCATTGCGGCTCATGAGGGTCCTGACGTCGGCAGCCGCGCGATTGCGATTGTCGGTGAGACATTCGACGAGCAGCGCGACGCCACTCGGCCCGTACCCTTCGTACATGATCGTCAGGTAGTCGACGGCCTCGCCGAGCTGGCCCGAACCGCGCTTGACGGCGCGATCGATGTTCTCGTTGGGTACCGAACTCTTCTTGGCCTTCTGAATTGCGTCGACAAGAGTGGGATTGCCCGAGAGATCCGCGCCCCCGATCTTGGCTGCGACTTCGATGTTCTTGATTAACTTGGCGAATGACTTGGCACGGCGAGAATCTTTGACAGCTTTCTGGTGCTTCGTGGTTGCCCATTTGGAGTGGCCCGACATGCTCAACATCCTAGCCAGCGGGCGGGGCGGTGCTCGCCGTCACGGAGTCGTTACTGGGTGTCCGGCATCCGTAACCCCAGCGACTTCAGCTCGAGTTGCGCAAGTTTCCTCATCACTTCCTGGTCGCCTCGCCGCCACGCTGCCATCGGATCCGAGTCGATTCGATCGAGGGCAGAAATTCGCTGAGTTGCGAGCGCCCTCAGCGCAAGAAGGTCTACTCCGGCCCCGGTGTTCACAACCGACTGGGCCTTTGAAGCCCTCCGCGCGAACCGAATCCTCGGGATAAGCCACAACAACAGGATCGTGAAAGCCGGAAGAACCGCGATCCCAATGCCGAGTCCTGTCGCGAGTTGGGCCACCGCGACCTGCTGACTCTGGCCCGCCGACTCGAGCGCAGCACCGGACTGACTCGCATCGTTGAACGGCACGCTGATTCCGGACCCAATCACCGGGACCCTACCGAGGGCATCGCCCACCTGACTCATGGTGACTTTGAAGCCCGCCCCCGCCTGCTCCATCTGCACGCCGAAGTCGGAGAGATTCATGACTAGCCGGTAGACAAAAACTCCCAGCCACACCCACGCCCCGATCGCTGTGATTGCCAGCACATCGGCAACAATCTGACGGGTTCTTCGTGGCCCAAAATCCGAGTAGAGCTTCATGGCCCCATGATGGCGCACCACCCGAGCGTTGTTAAGCGGCGTGCACTTTACGCAGGAAGTATTCGTGAAAACGGGTATCCCCGGTCATCTCTGGATGAAACGAGGTGCCGAGCAAGTTGTCTTGCTCGACCGCCACCACGCGTCCGTCAGGCAGGGATGCAAGCGCAGTGGCCTTGGGGCCCAAGGACTCGACCACGGGTGCCCGGATAAAGACGGCATGCACGTCAGGAGCTCCGAGCACAGGCACTTCGAGGTCGGTCTCGAACGAATCCAACTGTGACCCAAACGCGTTGCGTCGCACCACGAGATCGAATCCCCCGAGAGACTGCTGACCATGGATCGAGTCAAGGACAGTGTCGGCGAGCATGATCAGGCCGGCACAGGTCCCATAGACGGGAAGTCCGGACGAGATGGCTGCCTTGAGTGGTTCGGCCATCCCAAACAGTCGCGCGAGCTTGTCAATCACGCTCGATTCGCCACCCGGAATGATAAGACCGGCCACTGAGGCGAGTTCATCGGGACGTTTCACGGGCACCGCATCGACGCCAAGCTCACCCAGGATGGCGATGTGTTCCCTGAAGTCGCCTTGGAACGCGAGCACGCCGATCGTCAGGCGGGAGCCGCGCCCGAGGGTCGCGTCGCGATCTTCGGAGCTGCTACCAGCCACGCTCAGAGAGCCGGTGAGGGGCTGGCAGGTCGGCAACGTTGATGCCGACCATGGCCTCACCGAGCCCGCGTGATGCTTCTGCGATGACCGCCGGGTCGTCGAAGAACGTTGTCGCCTTCACGATGGCGGCGGCTCGTTGCACGGGATTGCCCGACTTGAAGACGCCTGACCCAACGAACACTCCGTCGGCGCCGAGTTGCATCATGAGCGCCGCGTCGGCCGGGGTCGCGACGCCACCTGCGGTGAAAAGCACGACCGGAAGCTTGCCCGTCGCCGCCACCTCCCGCACCAGATCGTACGGGGCCTGAAGCTCTTTCGCCGCGACATAGAGTTCGTCTGGCGTCTTTGACGAGAGCATCCGGATTTCTCCGAGAATCGTGCGGATGTGCTTGGTCGCCTCAGAGACGTCACCGGTGCCGGCCTCGCCCTTTGAGCGGATCATCGCCGCGCCTTCGGTGATGCGACGCAACGCCTCACCGAGGTTCGTCGCGCCACACACGAAAGGAACAGTGAACTTCCACTTGTCGATGTGGTTGACGTAGTCGGCGGGAGAGAGAACTTCGGACTCGTCGATGTAGTCGACCTTGAGCGCCTCGAGCACTTGAGCCTCAACGAAGTGGCCGATACGCGCCTTGGCCATGACGGGGATCGAGACGGCCGCGATGATCCCGTCGATAAGGTCGGGGTCGCTCATGCGGGCAACTCCACCCTGCGAGCGGATGTCGGCCGGCACTCGCTCGAGAGCCATGACCGCGACCGCGCCGGCATCCTCAGCGATTCGTGCCTGCTCGGCGTTGACGACGTCCATGATCACGCCGCCCTTGAGCATCTCGGCGAGACCCTTCTTGACGCGGCTTGTACCCTGTGTTTCTGACGTTTCGGTGCTCATAATCCTTGATTCTACCGGTGGTTCGAATGCGGCCCGGGCGGCCAATTCAGCTTTAGTGGCTCGCGGGCCAGGCCGCTGCGACCTCGTCCCGCACCTCGCCAAGCAATCGCGGCACGGCCTTCGTTCCCGCGATGATCGGAAAAAAGTTCGAGTCGAGTGACCACCGCGGCACGATGTGCTGGTGAAGGTGGTCGGCTATTCCGGCCCCCGCGAGCCGGCCTTGATTCATTCCGATGTTGAAACCATGACAAGCCGAGGTCTGGGTGAGAACCCGCATTGCCTTTTGCGTCAGGCTACCGATTTCGGCGACCTCTTCGGGCGTGGCCTCGTCATACGTCGCAACATGGCGGTAAGGGCACACGAGCAAGTGCCCGCTGTTGTACGGGAACAGGTTGAGCAACACGTAGGCGTGCGTGCCGCGTGCGACGATGAGGGCGCGTTCGTCGTCCATCGCGGGAGCGGCACAGAACGGGCACTCGTGGGCTTCGGGCTCACGCTCGGTGTTGGATTGGATGTATGCGATCCGGTACGGGGTCCACAACCGCTGAAAGGCGTCGGGCACCGCCGCAAAACCGCTGGCCGGCTCGACATCGCCGCCGAGATCGCTGCCGTCATAGTCCTTCATGATCAGACCTGGGCTTTGGTCGCGATTGCCTGAGTGATCCGTTCGATGGCCTCGGCGATCGGGATGCCGTTCTCTTGCGTCCCATCGCGAAAACGGAAGCTCACAGAGTCGTTCGCGCTGTCTTCTTCGCCGGCGATCAACTGGAACGGGACTTTGTCTTTCGTGTGCGTGCGGATCTTTTTCTGCATCCGCTCGCTCGACGCATCCAGCTCGGCGCGAACGCCGAGCGCTTTGAGCTGCGCGATGACAGAACCCAGATACTCCTCGTGCGCCTCCGCGACCGGGATACCGACAACCTGCACGGGCGAGAGCCAGACCGGGAATGCGCCAGCGTAGTGCTCGAGCAGGATCGCAAAGAATCTTTCGATGGAACCGAGCAAGGCGCGGTGGATCATCACCGGCTGCTGCTTCGTTCCATCAGAGCCGGTGTATTCGAGCTCGAACAGGGTCGGCTGGTTGAAGTCGAGCTGCACGGTCGACAACTGCCAGGTGCGCCCAATCGCGTCGCGAGCTTGGACAGAAATCTTGGGGCCATAGAAAGCCGCTCCCCCGGGATCGGCAACGAGTTCGAGACCCGATTCGAGCGCGACCTGACGCAGCGTCTCGGTCGCCTCATCCCACTGCTCCTCCGTGCCGACCGACTTCTCGGGGTCACGAGTCGACAATTCGAGGTAGAAGTCGTCGAGGCCGTACCCACGAAGGGTCTCGAGCACGAATTCGAGTTGACGAGTGAGCTCCGGCTTGACCTGCTCGGGAGTGACGTAGATGTGGGCATCGTCCTGAGTCAGCCCTCGGACGCGCGTGAGGCCCGACAGGGTCCCGCTCTTTTCGTAGCGGTACACGGTCCCGAACTCGGCCAGCCGCAACGGCAACTCCCGATAGCTGCGTCCGCGAGCGCGGAAGATCAGGTTGTGCATCGGGCAGTTCATGGGCTTGAGGTAGTAGTCCTGACCCTGCCGAGTGACGTGCCCGTCGGCGTCGCGCTCCTCATCGAGGTGCATGGGCGGGAACATCCCGTCCTTGTACCAATTGAGGTGCTGGCTGATCTCATACAAGTGGCCCTTGGTGATGTGCGGGGTGTTGACGAGCTCGTAGTCGTTTGCCAGGAGCCGTTCGCGCATGTAGTTCTCAATCTCGGCCCGGATGATGCCACCCTTCGGGTGGAACACCGCGAGTCCAGAGCCGATCTCCTCGGGGAACGAGAACAGGTCGAGTTCGGCGCCGAGCTTGCGATGGTCGCGCTTGAGCGCTTCCTCTTGACGCTCCTGATAGGCGCGGAGTTCGTCTTTGGTCGGCCAGGCCGTTCCATAAACGCGCTGCAACTGCTTGTTCTTCTCCGAACCGCGCCAGTATGCCGCGGCCGTGCGGGTAAGCGCCCAGCCGTTGCCGATCATCCGGGTATTCGGCAAGTGGGGCCCCCGGCAGAGGTCCTTCCAATACAGCTCACCGGTCTTGCCGTCTACGTTGTCGTAAATCGTGAGCTCGGCTCCTCCGACCTCGACCGACTCCCCGTCCTGTCCCTCTTCGGCGGCACCGCCCTTGAGCCCGATCAATTCGAGCTTGTATGGCTCGTTGGCAAGTTCTGCGCGTGCCTCAGCCTCGGTCACGATCCGGCGTTGGAAACGCTGCCCTTGACGGATTATGCGATCCATCGCCTTCTCAATCCCCTTGACATCCTCGGGGGTGAGCGGCTCCGCGACGTCGAAGTCGTAGTAGAAGCCGTCGGTGACGGGCGGGCCGATCCCGAGTTTCGCGTCTGGGTTGATCGATTGCAGCGCTTGCGCCATGACATGGGCCGCGGAGTGACGAAGGATACCCAGCCCGTCGGGCGAATCGATCGTGACGGCCTCAACGACGTCCCCATCGGTCGTCGTCGCCGCCAGATCCTTGAGGTCGCCGTTGACGCGCATGGCGACGACGTTGCGGTCGGTGAATAACTCAAACCCGGTCTGGCTCACGCCTCAACTTTACCGGCGCTTGCATGCGAGGATTCGCGTGGTGCCGGCTTCGTCGCGGTCAACGAGCGGGCGATGCCAGACCCGTCGATCGCCCGCCGCCGATACGCCGATTGGCACAAGCCGCGACGTCGGCGAGAAAAAACCCCGCTTGAGCGCTGCCGAAGATCTGTGAGCTGCACAGTTGGAGCAGTTCGAGGCCGTTCCACAGTAGTGAAACCCGCGTCCGGAAGGAGTGCCTCATGGCACAGTTCATGGATGTGCACGATGGATTCGTAGGCGTCACCAAGGAACAACTCGAAGCGGCCCACGCCGCCGACCTCGCAATCGAAGCCGAAGAGGGCGTGCACTTCGCGAGCGCTTGGCTAGATGCCGAATCCGGCAAGGTGTTCTGCCTGTCAACCGGGCCATCCAAGGAAGCGGTCATGCGCATTCACGAGCGCGCCGGACACCCGACCACCGAGGTCTACGAACTGGGCGTCGAGGTCTGACACCCGCTCCGGTCACCTGCGCAAGTGCCGGCACCAAAAAGAAGGCCAAGACAGTGTCTCGGCCTTCTCGTCGCGTGGGCGGTACTGGGATCGAACCAGCGACCTCTTCCGTGTCAGGGAAGCGCGCTACCGCTGCGCCAACCGCCCAGATCTATTCAGTTGTGGACGCGTCCTTGCAAACGCATTCCGAGGTGACGACCGGATTTGAACCGGTGTACACGGCTTTGCAGGCCGTTGCCTCGCCTCTCGGCCACGCCACCGCGTGCGGGAAGAACCAGAAGCCTCAAAGGCGGGCACTGACACTTCCCACTCGAGCGGATGACGAGATTCGAACTCGCGACCCTCACCTTGGCAAGGTGATGCGCTACCACTGCGCCACATCCGCATGCCCACATTTCTGTGTGCTTTGAGAGCCTATCCCACCCGCGGAGGCAGAGCCAATCCACCGCAGCGCGTGTTACGAACTATCTGACACGCGCGCGAACGGCTTAGACCCAGTAGAAGACGTTCTGTAGGAAAGTGCCGTTGTCGGGGAACGAACTGGCGATCGCCGCGCTGATGAGGGTCGTGACGTAGACGAACACGAGCACGTAGCCAAGGGTCGTGCCGGCGGCGGCAATGCCGCGACCCCGGCGCGCGCCTGTGCGCGTTGCCGAAAGCCCAATGTGACCGAGCACGACGACGATTGCGACAAGAACGATCGTGAATAGGCCGAACGCCCCGAGCGCGTCAATGATCCCGCTGTCTCGATCGACGTTAACGGTGACGATGGGATTGGCCAACCGAAACGCACCGAGGCCGAGCATGAAGAATATTCCGAGCGCGACGCTCGCGATTGCGGCAATAGACCGCGGCGGGGGGATGGATGATTCCGTAGCCGCGGACGGATGAGCAGGGGCGGGGATGGCCGGTTCGGTTGGCGGTGGCAGGGTTGTCATGGCACGAAACTACCAGTGCCGTCTCGTTACGGGCAGGTGGGCATCCTGTGGCAGGATTATTGTGCGGGCGATTGGCGCAGTTGGTAGCGCGCTTCCTTCACACGGAAGAGGTCATCGGTTCGAGTCCGGTATCGCCCACCCGCGAAGTTGCTGCGCTAGCGCGCTTCACCGAATCTGCTCGTGACTCCGGCGCTGTACAGCACCGAGTCCGGTGGTCTGCTCGCGATTCCCGAGATGCCGGCTTGCTCGAGCAACGAATCCTCCAGCGTGATGAGCTCCGCGCGCACGAGCGGCCACGGCTCGTGCGCGTTCGGCAGGAAGATCGTTTCACCGCGGCGAGTCGTGAATAGGCTCCAGCGGGCCGTCAAGAACTCCGCGAGGTAATCGCCCGTGACTTCCTCGCCCAAGGGACGAACAACCATCTTCGTGCCGCCTCGGCCGCGCATCCGGGACGCGGTGTACTCCTCGACGCCGTCGATGGAGCGCAGGGAGGTCCGCGACCAGAAATACGGAATCGAGAACGCCGCGCGCGCGGCGATGACCGCTGCCAGTCGCGACGCCTCGAGCGACAGGAAAACGACACCGCGCCTCCCCCGGTCGTCGACCCCATAAAGCCGCACATTCACCTCGGTGAACTCGCCCAGATACGGGATGCGCGGCCCGGCGCCCATTCTCGCGCGATCGAGGTAGAACGCGATGAGCCCCACCCAGCTGGTGCCATCGAACTCGTCTGGCCGCACACCGGCGGGCATCAATGGCGCCAGCACGGATGACGCGACCCGCCAGTGCAGGAATGTCACGCGAGACCACCGTTGGCTCGCGACCACGCGCCCTCGCAGCGCAGGAGCATCGTGACTGATCGGTTCGACTAGTGAGCTTTGATCTGGCCCACGCTCTTGCGCGCCGCCAGCGCTTTCATTCCGCTCCACAGCACGAAGGATACGCCCGTCGAGTAGGCGGCAACGAGCAGTGAGCTGGCAGCCTGTTCGGCGAGGCCGAGCAATTGCCCTGTGAAGACGAAGCCAATTTCCGTGGCAAACACACCGAGAAGAACAAGTCCAGTCGCACCGGCGATCAGATGAGACCCAACGAGAAACCACTGCTGACGTCGAGTCGCCGCGACCCGGTTGAGCGTGAAAGCGCACGCCGCAGCGCCCGACAGGATTCCCGCGACCCCGGCGAACACAGGAGTAAACAATGCCGCGCCCGCCGTGATCGAGACCAGTCCGCTCACGAGTCCAGCGGTCATCGCGTCGAGTGTTGTGCGCTGATGCCGGATGCGCTGCACGACGATCCACCCGACGACGCCGCCCGCGGCGCCGATGATCGAGTTCACTGTGATGGCCACCGTGACGTCGTCAACCGCGAACTCGACACTGGCGAGCCAGATGATCCATCCCAAGCTCAGGAGCAGCACTCCCGCGACCCCGGAATTCCGCGAGATCGTTGCTGAGCGCATCCGCCCCGCGCCTGCCCCGCCGGCAAGCAGAACGCCGAGTGTCGCAGCACCAGTAGCCACATTCACGGGCAGGGACCCGCCGTGGTCGATTGGATCGATACCCCATGGCCAGGGCAGCACCGAGAAGGTGAGGGCAGCGGTGGGAACGAACACTGTCGCACTCCAGAGGAATGCGAATGAGAGCGTGGTCGCCACTCCAGCCCCGGTCGCACGCACACCCAGCGTGACGAGAAAGGCAGCAAGCCCCGCGAGCGCGGCAATCGTCGCGTAGAGGTACCCGGGAGCATCGCGCATAATCAGCGGCGCGAGGGAGAGCCATGACACTAGGCCGGTGGCGGCACAACTCGCCGAGAAGAGCCCTGAGCGAAGCCATGGTGAAGCGGGCAGCATCCGGGAATCGACAACAGCAAGCCCGACCACCACGGCCAACACAGCACAAATCGACACGACGATCACCACTGCGTCCGACATAACACCCCCTTACAAACGAACAGTAAGGGGTGCCGCTCGATTGAGCGGCACCCCATGCTGTGTGTGTCGGTTACGAGTTACGCGCCAGCAAGTACGTAGCCCTCTTCACCGTGCACGACTTGGTCGATTCCGGCGATTTCGTCCTCGTTCTTGATGCGGAAACCGATCGTTTTCTCGAGGATGTATCCGATCACGAACGCTCCGACGAAGGAGTAGATCAGCACCGAGAAGGCCGCAATTGCCTGCACCGCAATCTGTGCGAACGACCCGCTGTAGATGAGGCCCGCGCCGGTTGCGAAGAAGCCGAGGTACAAGGTACCCACGAGACCACCGACAAGGTGGACGCCGACAACATCGAGCGAGTCATCGAAGCCGAGCTTGAACTTCAGGTCGATCGCCAATGCGCACACTACGCCGGCGAGGAGGCCGAGGAGAAGCGCCCATCCGGGGCTAAGGAACGCACACGCCGGAGTGATCGCGACAAGGCCAGCGACAGCACCGGACGCCGCACCCACGGAGGTGGGCTTGCCGTCCTTGATCTTCTCGACGATCAGCCAGCCCAACAGCGCGGCTGCCGGAGCGATGAGCGTGTTGATGAACGCGATGACCGCGAGGCTGTCCGCAGCGAGCTCAGACCCGGCGTTGAAGCCAAACCAGCCGAACCACAGCAAGCCAGCGCCGAGAAGTACGAACGGCGGGTTGTGCGGAACGGCGATGCCCTTAGCGAAACCAACGCGCTTGCCGAGGACAAGTGCAAGTGCGAGCGCCGCGGCTCCCGCGTTGATGTGGACAGCGGTACCACCCGCGAAGTCGAGGGCTCCGACTCCGAAGACGTTCTGTAAGCCGAAGGTCAGCCACCCGCCGCCGGCGAAATTGGCGGCCGAGAAGGATGCCGCGTTGGGGTTGTCTCCGAGGGTGAAGTTGAACACCCAGCTCGCAACCGGGAAGTAGATGAGCGTTGCCCAGACTCCGGCGAAGATCATCCACGTACCGAACTTGGCACGGTCGGCGATCGCGCCGGAGATGAGCGCGACGGTGATGATGGCAAACGTGGCCTGGAAAGCTACGAAGGCGAGCTCTGGCCAGTTCGCGGGAGCAACGGCCGTGCCGGCAAGTGCACCTTCGTACGGGCCCGCGAGTCCCAGATTTCCGAGGTTGATACCCCAGAACCCATCGAGTCCTACGTAACCAGGTCCGCCGGCGCCGCTGAACGCAATGGCGTAGCCGTACAGCGCCCAGAGAACGCCCACGAGCCCGATCGCACCAAAGCTCATCATCATCATGCTGATCACGCTCTTGGCCTTGACGAGTCCGCCGTAGAAGAACGCCAAACCCGGCGTCATCAGCAGGACGAGCGCGGATGCCAAGAGGAGGAAGGCAGTGTTGCCGGTATCCATTTCGAACCTTTCGTTGTTGCTGCGAAGGATGCACCGTCGGAAACGCACAGAGTCAGGGTCCTGCCCCGGGTACGCAGTCAGTTTGGGGGGCACAGATTACGCGAGGGGTTTCCGGGTGTTTCGTGTCTGTTACACGCCCGCCGCCCGTGTAAACATCGTGTTTCGCGTCGCCCCGATCCGCCGCCAATCTCACTCCTAGACTCGACACATGGCCCTTCTGCGATCCGAACGATTCGCTGCAGTGCTGCTTGTGATCGCCGCAGCACTCGGACTGGTATTGGCGAATAGTGCCGCGGCGGCGACCGCAGAGATGACTAAGAGCATCCACTTCGGGATTCCGGTGATCGGAATCGACCTGAGCATCGAGCACTGGGTAAAAGATGGTCTGCTTGCCGTCTTCTTCTTCATCGCCGCGATCGAACTGCGCCACGAACTGCGCCACGGTGAACTCGACACCGTGCGCAAAGCGATCGTCCCGACGATCGCGGCCATCGGCGGCGTCGTGGTGCCGGCGATCACCTATCTCCTCATCGCCCGCGGAAACGGACTCGCTCAGGGCTGGCCTGTGCCGACCGCCACCGACATCGCCTTTGCCCTCGGTGTCCTCGCCATCGTTGGCCGCGGGCTCCCGCCGAGATTCAGGGCGCTTCTGCTCGCGCTGGCCGTCATTGATGACCTCATCGCCATCCTGATCATCGCGATCTTCTTCACTGCACACCTCGCGGTCATCCCGCTGCTCATCGCCGTTCCTGTCGTCGCCGCGTTCGCCTGGCTCAGTCGGCCGGCCATGGTCGGAAAGCACAGGTGGCTGATCGTGATTCTCGTGCTCTTGGCTCTCGTGACTTGGGTGCTCGTGTACCGGTCGGGCGTGCACCCAACCGTCGCTGGTGTCGCGCTCGGGCTCGTCATGGCGGATCCCTCGGCCGGGCGCAGTCGCCACGCGCTCGAGCCTTGGTCGAATGTCCTCGTGCTGCCCTTGTTTGCTCTCGTCGCCGCACTTGTGCCCGTGCCGACCGCAAGCGTCGCCGAACTCAGCCCGGCGTTCTGGGCCGTACTGGTCGCTCTGCCGCTCGGCAAACTCGTTGGAGTATCCGCGGGAGCATTCCTCGCGTCACGACTGACTCGCGAGACACCAGAGGCCAGGATGCCGTTGGGTGATGTCGTGGCCGTTGCGGGCCTCGCCGGGATTGGTTTCACGGTATCGCTGCTCATGAACGACCTCGCGTTCGCCGAGACCCCGGATGTCTCGAATCAAGTGACGCTTGCGGTGGTGCTCGCGTCGCTGGTTGCGGCCGTGATCGGTGGCGTGCTCACCTCGGTGCGAGGGCGCCACTACCTTCGTGTGGCTGCACAGTCGTAGCCCTTCAGCTTCCCGAGTTTGTCAGCGCGATCAACCGCGACGAGGCGCGGAGGTACTTCTTGCGGTATCCCCCGGCAAGCATTTCCTCGGGAAAAACCGAATCCAGCGGAACTCCACTCGCGAAGATGTGAACCTGCGCGTCGTAGAGGCGGTCCACGAACGCGACGAAACGCAGGGCATCCGTCTGATTCGTGAATGGCGCGACATCGGTGAGACCGATCGCATCCAAGCCTTCGACGAGCGTCACGTAACGCGAGGGATGCACGGACCCGAGGTGGCGCACGACGGCCGCGAACGGGTCAAGCGTCACATACCCCGTCACACCCGAGATCACGCCAGCGACATTCGATACCGTCACGGCATGCGCCTGGACGTCCCGGCGACGATAGTCGAGACCGTCGATTCGCACCGTCTTGAACTTGGCCGCGAGAGAGTCGATCTCGCGCAAGAAGTCCTGCGCGGCGAACCGCCCCTCACCGAGTGCGTTGGGGGGCGTATTGGATGTAGCGGCAATCCTCGAGCCTGACGCAACAAGCTCAGACAGCAGTCGCGACATGAGGCGGGTGTCTCCGGGGTCGTCGAGCTCGAACTCGTCGATGCACACGAGCGACGCGCCTTTGAGCAACTGCACGGTCGGCGCGTACCCAAGCGCGCCCACGAGCGCCGTGTACTCGATGAACGTGCCGAAGTACTTTCGACCCGGCGCGAGATGCCACAGCGCGGCAAGGAGGTGAGTCTTGCCAACGCCAAAGCCACCGTCGAGATACACGCCGGGGAGCGGGCCTTCTCCCTTGCGCCGCGAGAAGAACCCACCGCTGCCGCTTGTCCAGCCCGCAATGAACGTGCGGATCGCGGCGACGGCCGCGCCCTGTGACGGATAATCCCGATCGGGCCGGTATGAGTCAAGTGTCGCGGTGCTGAACTGCCGTGGTGGCACGAGGTGCGCAATAATTTCCGCGCCCGTGAGGGTCGGTGCGCGATCAACGAGACGGGCGGGGGAAGCCGTGGCTTCGGCACTCATGGTTCTGCCTCGGTTTGTGTCGAAGTCTTACGACGGCGCCCGTTCGCGTGGGCACGGTTGCCGCGCTGGCGGCGTAGATTCGTCGTCAGGAGAGTTTCCAGCCTAGCTGGACGAGAGGCGCACTAGCTCCTCGCCATGACCCAAAGGAACCAATGCCCATCGCACTCGATCCCGATCCCAAATTCGCCGAATACGCGCAGCCGGAGAGCCTCGTTTCCACGAACTGGCTCGAATCACATCTAGGCACTCCCGGCCTCGTTGTTGTTGAGTCAGACGAGGATGTGCTGCTCTACGAGACCGGGCACATCGAGGGCGCCGTGAAGATCGACTGGCACACGGATCTCAACGATCCGGTTGTGCGGGACTACATCCAGGGTGACGCATTCGCGGCACTGTTGTCGTCGAAAGGCATTTCCCGGGACTCAACAGTGGTGATCTACGGAGACAAGAGCAACTGGTGGGCGGCGTACGCGCTCTGGGTGTTCAAGCTCTTTGGCCACGAAGACGTCCGATTGCTCGACGGCGGTCGCGCCAAGTGGCAAGCCGAAGGCCGGGCGTACACGACGGAGCGCGAGTCCGTCGAGCGATCCGTGTATCCCGTCGTCGCGCGGCACGACGCGGCAATCCGCGCATTCAAAGACGACGTGCTCGCGCACCTAGGCAATCCGCTCATCGACGTGCGCTCCGCCGAGGAGTACACCGGCGAGCGCACCACGGCGCCGTCATACCCCGATGAAGGGGCCTTGCGCGCCGGCCACATCCCGAGCGCTCAGAACGTGCCGTGGGGCAAGGCAGCGGCCGAGGATGGCTCGTTCCGTTCACGAGCGGAACTCGATGACTTGTACCGCGCAGGAGCTGGGCTGGCCGATGGTGACGACATCATCGCGTACTGCCGCATCGGGGAGCGATCGAGTCACACCTGGTTCGTGCTCACGTATTTGTTGGGCTTCGAGGGCGTTCGCAACTACGACGGTTCATGGACCGAGTGGGGCTCGGCCGTTCGGGTGCCAATTGTGATCGGCGCCGAGCCTGGATCTGTCCCCCGCGTCGCTTAGCCCGACGGTCTTCGAGTGACCGACCGTAGACTTTGGCGGTGACCTCAGACGTACTGCCAGAGCAACTCGAGAATATTCGCGAGGACTTTCTTGGGCTCGCTGTGCGCGAACGACTGCAATTGCTTTTGGAATTTTCGACAGAACTCCCCAAGCTGCCTGAGCGCTACCGCGATCATCCCGACCTGTTTGAGCGCGTTGTCGAGTGTCAGTCGCCCGTGTTCATCTTCGTCGAGGTCGATGACGAGCGGATTGTGCACTTGTATGCGATCGCGCCCGAGGAGGCTCCGACCACGCGGGGCTTCGCATCAATTCTCGTCCAGGGTCTCGGCGGGCTGACCGTCGAGCAAGTTCTCGACGTACCAGACGACTACCCTCAAACAATCGGACTCACGGAAGCGGTGAGCCCGCTTCGTATCCGAGGGATGACCGCCCTGCTCGGCCGAGCGAAGCGCCAGATTCGCGAGAAGGTAGCGCCATGATCGTCTCCCAGCTTTTCCCCGTGAGCCCGGAATCCTTCGCGGCAGACACCAACGACGGCCGCTCGCGATTGCTCGCGCTGTACACACCGCCAAGCGCACGATGGCTGCGCATCAACCTCGTGACAACCGTTTCTGGGAGCACGATTGGCGCCGACGGGACGTCTAACTCGCTCACGGGCGGCGCTGATCGGCGGATCCTTGGCGTCATGCGCGAACTCGCCGATGTGGTACTCGTGGGGGCGGGATCAGTTCGAGCGGAGGGCTATCAGGTCCCTCGCCGCTCGACCTTGGCGATCGTCACATCGACAGGGGATCTCACGGGACACCGGATCGCGCCAGAGGATGTCAGTCGGGTCGTCGTGATTTGCCCATCGGGCGCGTCGAGCGCGGTCGAAGCGAGCGTCGGTCCAGTGCGAATTCTGGGGCTGGAGTCCGACCTGACCGCGGTTCC
>Ga0123338_10000504_pt1 | contig 39868 bp, 42 predicted proteins | sample grotaG_FD_89793 | JGI IMG/M metagenome (GOLD analysis project Ga0123338, IMG submission 89793) | Glacier valley bacterial and archeal communities from Borup Fiord, Nunavut, Canada, to study Microbial Dark Matter (Phase II) -... | ecosystem: Environmental > Aquatic > Freshwater > Ice > Glacier ...
GGCCCGGCGGGGGCAGCCACCGGTGCGTCAGCCGGCCCCGGCCCGCGGCGGCCGGGGCCGGCTGACGCACCGGTGGCTGCCGTCATATCCATGTGGCCAGCCCCCTGCTTTACGCCGGCCCGGACCCCTGTGTGCCGGTATAGACCGCATAGATGGACTGGCTGCCTGCCATGAACAGCCGGTTCCGCTTCGGGCCGCCGAAGGTGATGTTGGCCACGACCTCCGGGATGCGGATGCGCCCGATCAGCGTGCCCGCCGGGTCCCAGACCGTGACGCCGCTGTAGCCGACGTTGCGGCCGGCGTTGCTGCTGATCCAGATGTTGCCGTCCACGTCGCAGCGCACTCCGTCCGGGCCGCAGTTCACGCCGTCCACCATGCAGTCCGTGAACCGCCGCCCGCCGGCCAGCTTGTTATCGGCGCCGACGTCGAACACGTGGACATCGTTCTTGCCGCCCGGCCCTTGGTCGCCTGGCCCCTTGCCGGTGCTGCACACGTAGAGCCGCTTGTAGTCCGGGCTGAAGGCCAGGCCGTTCGGGTCGGGCACCTGGTCCTCCCGCACCACCAGGTCCAGCCGGTTGGAGGGATCCCAGCGGTAGACGTTGGTCGGCAGCTCCCGCCGTCCCGGCTCGAACCCGCCGGGCTGGCCCAGGCGGGGGTTCAGGCGGCTGGCTGCGTTGCTGGGGCCGCCGCCCGTGTCCGGCGCGCCCTCGTAGAGTTGGCCGCCATAGGGCGGGTCTGTGAACCACAGGCTGCCGTCGGGGTGGGCGACGATGTCGTTGGGCGAGTTCAGGCGCTTGCCCTCGAAGCGGTCGGCGATGACGGTGACGGAGCCGTCAAGCTCGTAGCGGACGACGCGCCGGGTCAGGTGCTCGCAGGAGAGTTGGCGGCCCTGGAAGTCGAAGCTGTTGCCGTTGCTGTTGTTGCTGGGGGTGCGGAAGGTGCTGACGTGGCCGTCGTCCTCCAGCCAGCGCATCTGGCGGTTGTTGGGGATGTCGCTCCAGAGCAGGTAGCGGCCCTGGGCGCACCAGGCCGGGCCTTCGGCCCAGAGCGCGCCGGTCCATAGGCGCTGGATGGCGCTGTTGGGCTGGACGTAGGCGTTGAAGGCGGGGGTGACGGCCAGGATGTCGGGGTCGGCGAAGTAGGTGGTGGGCGCGCCGCCGGGGCCGAAGTCGCGCGGCGGGGTGGTGATTGTGCTGGGCGGGGCAGGGCGCGCTGGGGCCGGTGCGGCGCCCTGGGGCGCGGGCTGGGCTGCGGCCCGGCCTAGCAGGGCGGCACTTGCCAGCCCGGCGGTCAATCCGGTGGCGACGGCGCGGCGCGGCAAAACGTGCTTGTCGTTCATGGGCGTGTCCCTCCCTTGGACGGCCCATCGTTTGCCAGGGCCGCATGGGGAAAGCCTAACCGTCCGGCGTCTGCAATGTCACGCGCCGCGCGACGGGGCCGGACGCCTTGCAATCATACCAGCCGACATCTGCTTTGACCGTCCCTCGTCATTGCGGGGTGCGCAGGGCCGCGGCGGTCCAGGAGGGCCACACGACCGAGGGCCTGGTTCTGGCGGCTCCTGGATTGCCACGCCGCACGTGCGGCTCGCAATGACGGATAGGTCAGAGCATTCGTCGGCTGGCATCAGTGCGTGCGCCGTGCCGGGTAGGAGACGTGCGCGCAACGGGAAAGCCCCGCCCCCGCGTAGGCGGGGGCGGGGCCATTCAGGCCGGCGATGGCAGGGGGCTTACGCCTTGTTCAGCACGTAGTGGTAGCTGCACTGCCGGATGGTCTCGTTCACGTCCATCGTGTTGCCGGACACCGTGCCGGTCATGGTGCCGCCGCGGCGCGATGCGGCGCTGACGGTACCGTCCGCCGCCACCTGGCCGCGCAGCCCGCCGAGCGCAAAGGCGCTGCCGCGCACGCGGGCGGTCGCGGAAGGGGGACGACGGCAGCCGCGGCCGTTGCTGCCGCCAGGCTCCACCGTGCCGCTATAGGTGCCGTCCATCGGGCCGGCCGCCACCGGGGTCCGCGCTGGGGCACGCATCGGGGCGGCCATCGGCACCGGGTCGGGCGCCATGGCCATCGGGGGCGGCGGGGGGCTGCTGCTGCAACCGGCCACGCCGCCGGCCAGGACGAGGAACATCGCAAGCTGTGCGCGCATGGGTGGTCTCCTGTGATCAGAAGGCCCGTTAAAGCGGATACTTGCGACGATTGTCAAGGCGTTACGATTACAGGATGAACCGGCTGAGGTCCCCCTTGGCGGCCAGCGGGGCGACGCGCTCGTTGACGTAGGCTTCGTCCACCGTCACCAGGTCGCCGCCGCGGTCGGTGGCGGTGAAGCTGATCTCCTCCAGCAGCTTTTCCAGCACCGTCGCCAGGCGGCGGGCGCCGATGTTCTCCACGCGGTCGTTGATGTCGGCGGCCAGGTCGGCCAGGGCGTCCACGGCGCCGGGGGTGAAGTCGAGGGTCACGGCCTCCGTCTCCAGCAGCGCCTGGTATTGCTTCAGCAGGCTGTGCTCGGGTTCGGTGAGGATGCGGCGCAGGTCGGCGCGGGACAGCGGCTGCAGCTCCACGCGGATCGGCAGGCGGCCTTGCAACTCCGGCAGCAGGTCGGACGGCTTGGCGAGGTGGAACGCGCCGGAGGCGATGAACAGCACGTGGTCGGTCTTCACCGGGCCATACTTGGTGCTGATGGTCGTGCCCTCGATCAGGGGGAGCAGGTCGCGCTGCACGCCTTCGCGCGACACGTCGCCGCCGCGGAACCCGCCCTCGCTGCTGCGGGCGCAGACCTTGTCAATTTCGTCGAGGAAGACGATGCCGTTCTGCTCGGCATGGGTCACGGCTTCCTTGGTGAGCTGGTCGTTGTCGAGCATCCGGTCGCCTTCCTCCCGCGTCAGGGCGATGCGGGCGGCGCTGACGGGCATGCGCTTGCGGGTGGCGGGGCGGTTGAACATGCCCTTCATCATCTCGCCGAGGTTGACCATGCCGCCGGGCGGCATGCCGGGGATCTCCATGGCGCCCATGTTCGGCCCGGCGTCGGTGAGGGCGACCTCGACCTCCTTGTCCTCCAGCTCGCCGGCGCGGAGCATCTTGCGGAACTTGCCGCGGGTGTCGGCGCTGGCGCCCTCGCCGACCAGGGCGGTGACCAGCCGGTCCTCGGCGGCCAGCTCGGCCTTGGCCTGCACGTCCTTGCGGCTGCTGTCGCGCAGCATGGCGATGCTGGCCTCGACCAGGTCGCGCATGATGCTGTCCACGTCGCGGCCGACGTAGCCGACCTCGGTGAACTTCGTCGCCTCGACCTTGATGAAGGGGGCCTGGGCGAGCTTGGCGAGGCGGCGGGCGATTTCCGTTTTGCCGCAGCCGGTGGGGCCGATCATCAGGATGTTCTTGGGCACGACCTCGTCGCGCAGACCCTCCGGCAGTTGCTGCCGGCGCCAGCGGTTGCGGAGCGCGATGGCCACGGCGCGCTTGGCGTCCTGCTGGCCGACGATGAAGCGGTCAAGCTCGCCCACGATCTCACGCGGGGTCAGGGTCGGGACGTCCATCACAGCGTCTCCACGATCAGGGAATGGTTGGTGTAGACGCAGATGTCGGCGGCGATCCGCATGGCCCGGCGCGCCACCTCCTCCGGCTCCATGCCCTCGATCGTCATCAGCGCGCGGGCGGCGGCGAGGGCGTAGTTGCCGCCGGAGCCGATGGCGATCACGCCGTCCTCCGGCTCCAGCACGTCGCCGTTGCCGGTGAGGGTGTAGCTGTGGGCGTCGTCGGCGACGGCCATCATCGCCTCCAGCCGGCGGAGGTAGCGGTCGGTGCGCCAGTCCTTGGCCAACTCGACACAGGCGCGCTCAAGCTGGTTGGGGAAGCGCTCCAGCTTGGATTCCAGGCGCTCCAGCAGGGTGAAGGCGTCGGCGGTGGCGCCGGCGAAGCCTGCGAGGACGTTGCCGCCGTTGCCGATGCGGCGGACCTTGCGGGCGTTGCCCTTGATGACGGTCTGGCCGAGCGTCACCTGGCCGTCCCCGGCCATGGCGACCCGGCCGTCGCGGCGGACGCAGAGGATGGTGGTGCCGTGCCAGCCTACGGGGTCGTGGGGTGTGTGCATGATGCGGTCGGACATGGGAGGCGGCGTGGGGCTGCACAAGTTGTAGGCATATCGGGCGGATGGGGGGGGACCATAGCTGGGCCCGCGGACCAGTGTCTTGCGTGGCTGGAGCAGAGCCTCAGGCGCGCGGGCGCGGCCACCCCAGGACCCCGGTCTACCACCGAATGGACGCCGCTTAACGGATGCCGCGTAACGGATAGTGAGTCCCTCTAGACCGCCCCGTTCGCATTGACCGTGATCGCGTACAACGACGTCGTGGCACAGATATACAGCCGGTTCCGCTTCGGCCCGCCGAAGCATAGGTTCGCCACGACCTCCGGCACGGCAATCCGGCCCAGGCGGGTGCCGCCGGGGTCGTAGCAGTGTATCCCGTCCGCCGCCGACGCCCAGACGTGCCCGGCGGTGTCGCAGCGGATGCCGTCGAACAGTCCGGCCGGGCACTCCGCGAACACCGCCCCGCCCGACACCGCGCCGTCCGCCCCCACCCCGAACCGCCTGATGTGCCGCGGCCCGTCCGCGGCGTGGGTGGCGCCGGTGTCCACGACATAGAGCACGCCTCCGTCCGGGGAGAACGCCAGGCCGTTCGGCTTCACCATGTCGGTGATGACGGGCTGGGCTGGGCTGCCGGGCAGGACGCGGTAAACGTGGCTGCCGCCGATGTCGCTTGCCGCCCGCTCCCCCTCGTAGTCGGAGTCTATGCCGTAGGTCGGGTCCGTGAACCACACGGCGCCGTCCCGCGCCACGACGACGTCGTTCGGCGAGTTCAGGCGGCGGCCGTCCCAGTCGGCGGCCAGCACGGTCCGGCTGCCGTCGTGCTCGATGCGGGACACGCAGCGGCCGCCGTGCTCGCAGCGGACCAGGCGGCCTTGGTGGTCCACGGCGTGGCCGTTGCTGTAGCCGCAGGGGGACTGGTGGACCACGACCGATCCGTCGGCCTCGCCGTAGCGCAGCACGCGGTCGTTGGGGATGTCGGACCAGTACAGCGCCCGGTGCGCCGGGAAGTAGGCCGGGCCTTCCGCCCAGCGGCAACCGGCATAGAGGTGGTCCAGGCGGGCATGGGGGTGCATCAGCCGGCGGAAGCGCGGGTCCAGCACGTCCACCACCGGCCGGGTCGAGGAGATCATTGGGTCCGCTACTCCGTTGTTGCGCCCGGTTCTGTTGTAATCCCGGTCCAACCAACCACCATCCCACGAGAAGGCGGCCAAACCGCCGCCGCACCCTTCTGGGAGGATCACACATGCGCGCCTTGCGTCACGCCGCCATCGCTGCCGTTGCCATCGTCGCCGCTTGGGGCGCCGCCGCACCCCCGGCCCGGGCGCAGACTGGGGCGCAGACTGGGGCGCAGACTGGGGACACCTCCGGCAAGCGCATCGCGATGTCCAACAACTACGCCGGCAACTCCTGGCGGCAGGCGATGCTCGCAAGCTGGCAGAAGGCCGGGGACGCCGCCGTGGCCGCCAAGCAGCTCAAGGAGGTCCGCAGCTTCACGACCGCCGAGAACCAGGCGACGGAGCAGGCGGCGCAGATTCAGAACCTGACCTTGCAGGGCTACGACGCCATCGTGGTCAACGCGTCGTCCCCGACCGCGCTGAACGGCGCGATCAAGCAGGCCTGCGACGCTGGGATCATCGTGGTGGTGTTCGACAGCTCCGTCACCGAGCCTTGCGCCTACGTCGTCGGCGTGGACTTCCGGCGCATGGGCGCGATGCAGGTGGAGTACATGGCCGGGCGCGGCTTGAAGGGCAACCTGCTGGAGGTGCGCGGCCTGGCCGGCGGCTTCGTGGACGAGGAGATCCACGCCGGCATCACCGAGGCGCTGAAGACCCATCCGGAGTTCAAGGTCGTGTCCTCCGTCCACGGCAACTGGACGCAGACGGTGGCGCAGAAGGAGGTCGCGGGCGTGCTGCCGACGTTGCCGGAGATTGCGGCCGTCGTGACGCAGGGGGGCGACGGGTATGGCACGGCGCAGGCGTTCCGTGCCGCCGGGCGGCCGACCCCGGCGATCTTCATGGGCAACCGCGAGGACGAGCTGACCTGGTGGAAGCAGCAGCGGGACGCCAACGGCTACCAGACGATGTCGGCGGCGATCTCGCCGGGCTGCTCGACGTTTGCGCTGTGGGTGGCGCAGCAGGTGCTGTCGGGGGCGAAGGTGCCGAAGCGGTTCGTGCTGCCGATCACCGTCGTCGAGCAGGCGACGCTGGATGAGAACCTGAAGCTGACTGCGCCTGGGGGTGTGACGACGATCAACTACTCGCAGCAGGATGTCATTGATTTCATCGCCAAGCTGAAGGGCTGATGCGGTTCGGCGTCCACTGGGGCGTCCACTGGGGCGCATCTGGCAGCGCAGGCCGCCGGGTGCGCCGTGGGACAAGGCCTGCGGCCCGCGTGCCAAGCTGCCCCGGTGGAGGCGCAAGGTCATCCGTCCACCCTCTTAGCGACCATCCCCGGGGCGTCCATCTTCGCAGCGTCAATCCCCGCGGCATTCGTCTCCGCGGCATCTGCCCCTGCGGCGGGCAACGGCGCGGGCTGGGCAGATGAGCGTCGGGCCGCCGCCGGGACTTGACCAGATGCCCTTGCCCGGCGCCGGCCAGCCCGCTCCGGTGGAGGCCGTTCGGCTGCACGGCATCTGCAAGAGCTTCGGCGAGGTCCACGCCCTGGGCGGCGTGGACCTGCGCGTGGGCTTGGGCGAGTGCGTGGGGCTGGTCGGCCACAACGGCGCGGGCAAGTCCACGCTGATGAACGTGCTGGCCGGCACCTTGGCGCAGGATGCGGGGTCGCTGCATGTGCTCGGCCATGCCGTGCCGCCCGGCGCGCGGCATGCCGAGGTCCGCTGCGTGTTTCAGGAGGGGTCGCTGTGTCCCAACCTGACGATTGCCGAGAACGGCCGGGTGGCGCATGGCGGCATCCGGGGGTTCGGCTGGCGGCGCCGGGCCGGGGCGCTGATGACGGATGCGCTGGACCAGGTGTTCCCCGGGCATGGCCTTGGCCCGGGCGCGCTGGTCGCCGACCTGGGCATCGGGCAGCGCCAGGCGGTCGAGATCGCGCGGGCGTTCAGCCACACCGGCACGCCGCCGGCCGTGGTGATCCTGGACGAGCCGACGTCGTCGCTGGACGGCCATGCCGCGGCCGGGCTGCTGGCGTATGTCCGCCGCTTCGTTGCGGGCGGCGGCGCGGTGGTGTTCATCTCGCACAAGTTGAACGAGGTGTTGCAGGTGGCCGACCGGATCGCGGTGATGCGGGACGGGCTGGTGGTGCTGGACCAGGCGGGTGCGGGCATGACGCGGGACGGCGTGGTGGCGGCGATGGGCCATGCCGTGCCGCCGGTGCGCGCCGGGCAGGCCCGTGCCGCCTCTGCCCGTCCGGTGCGGCTGGCGGTTGGCCCGGCGGCGACCGGCGGCATCCCGCTTTCGGCGCGCGAGGGTGAGGTCGTGGGGCTGGCAGGCCTGGCCGGGCACGGGCAGACGCCGCTGCTGCGCCGGGTCCTGGCCGCGGCGACCCGGCGCGATGCCGCCATCCAGTTGCAGGCGGCTGCGGCGCTGGTGCCTGGGGACCGCGGGGCGGACGGGGTGTTTCCGCTGTGGTCCATCGCGCGCAACATGACCCTGCGCGCCCTGCCGTCGCTGCGGACCGGCCCCCTGCTGGACCCACGGCGGGAGCGCGCGCTGGCGGTGGATTGGCGGGCGCGCATGGGGCTGGTGACGCCGGACGTGGGCAACCCGATCCTGTCCCTGTCCGGCGGCAACCAGCAGAAGGCGTTGTTCGCCCGGGCGCTGGCCAGCGATGCCAAGCTGGTGCTGATGGACGACCCGATGCGCGGCGTGGACATCGGCACCAAGCGGGACGTGTATGCGCTGATCGCGCAGGAGGCCGAGGCCGGCCGCACCTTCCTGTGGTACACCACCGAGTTCGACGAGTTGCTGCACTGCGACCGCGTGTTCGTGTTCCGCGACGGCCGCATCACGGGCGAGCTTGCGGCGGCGGACGTGACGGAGGACGCGGTGCTGCGGCTGTCGTTTGCAGACGCCGCGTGATGGATGGCGCAGGGGCAGCCCGGCTTGCAACTCCGGCACCCGCCGCCGCGTCGCGGCGGCGGCAGCTTGCGGGCGCGCTGCGGGCGGCGCTGCCGGCGGTTGCGTTCGCGCTGTTGCTGGGCACTATCTTCGCGCAGCAGCCGCGCACGATGTCCTACCTTGGGCTGAACCTGCTGCTGAACCTGGCGCTGCCGGTGGTGCTGGCGACGATGGCGCAGATGCTGGTCATCATGCTCGGCGACCTCGATCTGTCCATCGGGCCGTTCGTGTCGCTGGTCACGTGCATCGGCGGCACGGTGCTGCCGGCGCAGCCTGCGGCGGGGGTGGGGCTGCTGGCGCTGGCGGTGCTGGGCTATGCCGCGACCGGGGCGTTGATCGGGGCGCGCAACCTGCCGGCCATCGTAGTGACGCTTGGGCTGTCGTTCGTGTGGCTGGGGCTGGCGGTGATCCTGCTGCCGACGCCGGGCGGGCTGGCGCCGGAGTGGCTGTCCGGCCTGCTGCGGACCCGCACGCCGGGGATGCCGCTGGTGCTGTGGGCGTCGCTCGGCATCGCGCTGCTGGTGCATCTCGGGCTGATGCGGTCGGCGCTGGGAACCGTCATGCGCGGCATGGGCGGCAACCCGCGCGCGGTGGCCCGTACGGGATGGAGCCTGCTGCGCCTGCGCGTGCTGGCCTATGCGCTGGCGGGCGTGTTCGGCGTGCTGTCGGGGCTGGCGCTGCTGGGGCTGACGACGTCGGGCGACGCCAACCTGGCCGGGCGCTACACGCTGCTGTCCATCGCCGCGGTGATCCTGGGTGGCGGCGAGTTCACCGGCGGGCGCATTTCCCCTGGTGGCGCCGTGCTGGGCGCGCTGACGCTGACCTTGGCGGCGTCCCTGCTGACGTTCCTGAACGTGCCGCCGGATTGGCAGATCGGCGTGCAGGGCGGCATCCTGATCGCCGTTTTGGGGCTGCGCGCGGGGATCGAGCGCATCGGCCGTCCCGCGGCGGCGTGATGGTGGCAGCATCACAGTCGCAGCATGGATGTCGTGGCATGAGGGCTGTCCCAGCGCGGCTACGGCATGAAGGTGCCGGAATGGCGGTCGTGGCATGACGGTCGTGGCATGACGGCTGTCCTACCACGGCTATGGCGTGAAGATGCCGGTATGACGGTGTGGGCATGACGGCGGTGCGCGGGGTGGCGGGCCGTCTGGCGGCGCTGCCATGGGCTTACAGCTACCTTGCGGCGGCGGCGGCCTGGGCGGGGGCGGTGGCGCTGAACGGCGGGGCGGGCGGCGGCGCGCTGATTGCGGCGGCGCTGGCGTTCTCGTCGTTTGCGGTGCTGGCGGCGTTGGGGCAGATGCTGGTGATCACGCTCGGGCCGGGCAACGTGGATTTGTCCATCCCGTCCAACATCGCGCTGTGCAGCGCGGTGTCCATGCTGGTGATGGACGGGCGGCCCGGCATGGTCGTGCCGGGCCTGCTGGCCGCGGGCGCGGCCGGGCTGGCCGTCGGCGGCTTTAACGTGCTGCTGATCCGGCTGCTTCGCATCCCGCCGATCATCGCCACGCTGTCGGCGGGGCTGGTGGTGCTGTCGGTGGCGATCAGCTTCGGCCGCGGCCTGAAGATCAAGCCGCCGGACGCCTTTGCCGACTTCGCCGCCGCCCGGGTGCTGGGCGTGCCGTTGCTGGCCGTCGTGGCCGTTGCCGCCATGGTGGCGCTGCATGTGCTGCTGGAGCGGACGGCGACCGGGCGCGGCATCGCGGCGGCCGGGCAGAACTTGCGCGCGGCGCGCTTTGCCGGGGTTGCGGTGGAGCGGGTGCGGCTGGTCGCCTACCTGGCGTCGGGCGGGCTGGCCGGGCTGACCGGGGCGCTGCTGGCCGGGTTCTCTGGCGGGAATTCCTTGGACCAGGGCGAGGAATACTTGCTGCTGACGATCTCGGTGGTGGTGATTGGCGGGACCGACGTGGGCGGGGGGCGCGCGAGCGTTGCGGGGGTGGGCGGGGCGGCGCTGTTCATGTTCCTGCTGATCGCGATGCTCAACACGGCGGGGGCCGGGCCGGGGCCGCGTATGCTGCTGACGGGGTTGATCATCATTGCGGTGGTTGCCGTTGCGGGCGGGCCGAGGACGTAGTTGACCCAAGGAGGGCGAATGCTGTTTCAGCGCGGAGCCGGCTGGGGTGCGGCGGGCTGCACCGGGTCTGGGGCGACCTAGGTGTCGTCCTTCCACTGGCATGGCCTGATGATGGCGTTGGCGTGGCTGGTGCTGCTGCCGGCGGGGGCGCTCGTGGCGCGGTTCTACAAGGTCCTCCCACGCCAGGACTTCCCGGCGGTGACGGACAGCAAGGCGTGGTGGCGGGCGCACCTGCTGCTGCAGTATGGCGGCACGGCGCTGGCCGCGGCCGGGCTGTGGACCGCCTGGGACGCGTTGGACGGGGCGTGGAACCTGTCCAACCCGCACGCGGTGCTCGGCCTGGCCGTCATGGGGCTGTGCGCGATGCAGGTCGTGTCCGCCTGGCTGCGCGGCACCAAGGGCGGGCCGACCGACACCCACGCCGACCCGGCGGACCCCGGGACTTGGCGCGGCGACCACTTCGACATGACGCGCCGACGGCGGCTGTTCGAGGGCTGGCACAAGCGGGGTGGCTACCTGGCGTTCCTGCTGGCGGTCCCGGCGACCTGGCTGGGCGTCGGGCTGATTGGGTTGCCGGGGTGGGTGCAGGCGCTTCCGCTCGTCTCGGCTGCGGTGTTCGCCGCCGCCTATGCGCGCCTGACCCGGCGCCGTCGCCGGGTGGACACCTGGGCGGCGATCTGGGGGCCGTCGCCTAAACTTTCCCAGCCCGAGCCGCGGCTGGGCGCCGCAACGGCAACGGCCCGGAAGGGGCTGAGCCGGGCGGGAAGCTCTCTTGAACCCGGCGCACCAGGCCGTCGCCCAAGCCAGCCCGGCAGGCCGTAGCCGAGGCTTTCTCGACCGGAGCCACACGGGGAACGGGGTGCCTGCCCCGGACCTGATCCGCGCCAGCCGGCGTCTGCCCGCAGCAGAGTCCTGTGGCGCACCTGTGATGAGCGTCATTCCCGTGATTGCGCCGCTGGGCCAACGTCCGGCCCGCCGCTGCCCTGGGGCGTTCTGGGACAGGCCGGCAGTGCAGGAAGAGTGGCGCGGCGTGCGGCCCTACAGGTACCGCCCGCGTTCCAGGATCTCCAGCGTGTACTCCCGGTAGGTCATCCCCAGCTCCTCCGCCCGCGCCAGGCGGCGCAACGCGACCTCCCGCGGCGCGGACCAGGCGCGCTTATGCGCCCGGCGCCAGCACCACAGGCGCCAGGCCGCGTCGGGATCGTCTTGCAGCGGCGGGCCACCGTTGTGCCCGGACGCGGGCGGCCCGGCGTTGGACGGCCCGGGACTGGACGGCGCTGCGATGGACGGCCCGGGATTGGACGGCACTGCGATGGACGGCTCGGCCGCGGGTGGCCTGGCGTTGGACGTCCCCGCGTGGGGTGGCCCGGCCTCGCGTTGCGCCGTCATGCGCCGGGCCTTCGGTGCGGGCCGAGCGTCTTCTGGAAGATCGTCGCCGACGCCAGACGCCCGTCCGTCGCGTAGGAGTGGTCCGGCACCTGCCCGACCTCCGTCCAGCCGCAGGCGCGGTACAGCAGGTCGCCCGGGCTGCCGGTCTCGGTGTCCAGCAGCAGCAGGGTGCGGCTGGCGTCCAGCGCCGCGGCCTCCGCCGCCGCCAGCAGGCGCCGGCCCAGGCCCTGCCGCCGCATCCCGGAGTGGACCAGCATCTTGCCGACCTCTGCCCGGTGCGGCGAGTTCGGCTGGTGCGCCAGGGTCAGGACGGCGGTGCCCACGATGCGGTCCCCGGCCTCGGCCACGATCAGGCGGCGCGTGCCGTCGGCCAGGCCGGGCAGTTGGCCGCGCCAGAACTCGTGCGCCGCCGCGTTCGTGAGCCTGGCCATGAAGTTGACGGAGGCCCCGTGCGCCACGGCGTCCACGAGCAGGGCAGCCAGCTCCGGCAGGCGCGCCTCCGCCTCCGCGGGATCCAGGGTGCGGAGTGCGATGGGTGCGGTCATGGCCGTGTCCCCGCTTGGCTGATGATGACGGCGTAGCGGACGGGCCGCGCCGCCGGGTTGCGGAACGTGATGGGCCGGTCGAAGCGCATGTGCAGGCAGTCGCCGGCGTGCAGCCGGAACGCCTCGCCGCCCAGGTCCAGGTCGAGGGTGCCGTCCAGCACCCAGACGTGCTGGTCGGCGCCGGGCAGGGGGGTGCTGTCGAAGGCGACGGTGGCGCCGGCGGGGAACTCGACCTCGGTGACGCTGACGGGCGATCCTGTGTCGGGCGGGGACACGGCGCGGCGGAGGTAGCCGGTGGCCGGGTCCTGCCATTCGGGCTGTGCGGCGCGGCGGCTGAGCGGGCTGGGCGGCGCCTCGGTTCCGGCGAACAGCGTGGACAGGGTGACGCCCAGGCCGCCGCAGACCTTGTTCAGCAGTTGGGCGGTGCCGCTGGACTCGCCGCGCTCGATCCGGGACAGCATGGCGCGGCTGACGGCGGCGGTGCGGGCGAGGGCGTCGAGGGTCAGGCCGCGGGCGGCACGGAGGGTGCGGATGCGGGCGCCGATGCGGGTGTCGAGGTTGGGTTGGGTAGGGGTGGCGATCATAGACGGGGGCGAGTCAGCCGCCCTTCTGGTCATTGCAAGCCGCTTGCGTCTTGGCCGTCCCGGTGCCGGCAGCCCGGGCCATGCCGACCCCCGGTTGCCGTTGCTTCGTTCGCACAGCGTGGGTGCCGACACGATTTCACCTGCAAGCTGCCAAGGTTCATATAAGCAGCATAGCATCCATCATATTAGAATCAACACCGACATGGCGTGATGTGCCTCAGCCACGCACGCGTGATTGTTCAAGCGCGGGAACCGCGTCCTGAAAGCAGCAACTTAGGGTGTTAACGAAGGTGCCGGCGCGTAGGCCTGCTCCACGCGTTCGGGATCGTTGGAGATCGCGCGCAGGTAGCTGCGGGCCGTGGCGTCCAACGCCTGCCCGCCGGTCTCCCAGTTCCGCAGCGTCTCGACCTCGAAGCCGTAGCGCGATGCGAACTGCTCCCGTGACAGTTGCAGGCGTTCCCGGAGGCCGCGCACGTCAACCGTGCCCGGCATCTCTACAAGGGTGGCCGTGATCCCAGCCGCGGCGAGGTCGCCGGCAAGCGCGGCCGGGTCCTCGACCGTGGGCACGTCAACGAGCACCCCGCCATCGTCCAGCATCGCCTCGACTGCCCGCTTGGCGCGCAGCATCGTCATGCCGCGCCGCGCGAGGGCGTGGATGGCGTCAATCGTCCGGGGCGCCGGTCCGCCTGGGGCCAGTCGCAGCACGAACACGGCGGGTGAACCGGAAGGCACGCGGCCGATGTCCCGGATTGGCCCCAGTCGTGCGAACCGCTCCCTCAATGTCGAGTCCATCAAAGCCCGTCCTTTCCATCAAAGCCTGTGCGATCACCATCAGGTTTGCCGTCCCGACCGCGTTGGGATGGGCGTCCTGCACGTGGGCGCCACGGACCATCAGGGTCGTTCCTCGCGCCATAGCTTCCGCCATGAACGTCAGGCGGCCTGCCGGGGTCGTCGCGACCAGGGTGACAACCGGGTCGTCCGTCATGTCGTTCACCATCTCAAACACGATGTCCGAGGTGGACCACATCCCAGGATACTGTGCCGATGGCACGGTCGTTTCAAGCGGACCCATGCACCAGGCCCACCCGCGATCCCCAAACCCCACCTGTTCCCCCCCGCCCCCGCCTGCGCTACACCCCGCCGCATGTCCCGCACCGCCGACGTCACCCGCATCACGTCCGAGACCATGATCGCCGCCACCCTGGACCTGGACGGCACCGGGATGTCGCGGATCGAGACCGGGGTGCCCTTCCTGGACCACATGCTGTCGGCCCTGGCCAAGCACGCCATGCTGGACTTGGACATGCAGGCCAACGGCGACCTGCACATAGACGCCCACCACACGACGGAGGACGTGGGCATCGTGCTGGGCCAGGCGCTGGCGCAGGCGCTCGGCGACAAGCGCGGCATCCGCCGCTACGGCCAGTGCAGCCTGCCGATGGACGAGGCGCTGGTGGACACGGCGCTCGACCTCTCCGGCCGGCCCTTCATCGCCTGGGACGTGCGCTTTGGGCCGGGCAAGGTCGGCACGATGGACACCGAGCTGTTCGAGGAGTTCTTCCGCGCCTTCGCCATGAACGGGCTGCTGACCCTGCACGTCACGCAACGGGCCGGACGCAATGCGCACCACGTGGCCGAGGCCTGCTTCAAGTCCGTCGCCCGCGCCTTGCGCCAGGCCGTGGAACCCGACCCGCGCGCGCCTGGCGCCATCCCGTCCACCAAGGGGTCGCTATGAGGATCTGGACTGCCCACTTGCACCCGGCGCGGCCCCCCGTGCTGGTCCAGGAGGGTTGGAGCTGGGGCGCCGCCGCCTTCGGGCCGTTCTGGCTGCTCGCCCACCGCGCCTGGGTGCCCGGCGTGCTCGTGCTGGCAGCCGTCGTCATCCTGAACCTGGCCGTGCCCGGCGCGCTGCGGCCGGTGCTGGTGCTGGGCTTCTTCGTGCTGCTGGGCCTGTTGGGGCGGGACCTGCTGCGCTGGGCGCTGGACCGGCGCGGCTATGCTTTGCAGCATGTCGTCGCGGCACCGGACGGGGACGCCGCGTTGCTGCGCTTGCTGGATGCGCGCGCGGACCTGGTTCCGGGGCTGGCCGGGGGCGCCGTGCGTGCGTCTGTGCCCGTGGCCGTGCCCGTGCCTGAGACCGTGCCTGAGGCCGTGCGCGCAAGCGCTTCCGGAAGCAGGCCGTCCGCCACCTCAATGACGGGCGCAACAACCGTCCAGACGGCGGGTCAGATGCTCGGTCAGGCGCGCAATCAGGCGCGCAATCCGGTGCCCAACCAAATACTCGGTCAGGCACCCGGTGAGACGCCCAGTGAGGTGCCCAGTGAGGCGCCCAGTGAGGCGCCCGATCAGATACCCAGTCAGGTGCCCAATCAGACGCCACGTCAGGCACCAGGTGCAACACCAGGCCCGGCCGCCGTGCCGCCTGCCGCACCGCTGGGGCCGCAGTGATGGCGCCGGCGCGTCGGCGCCACTCGTGATGCGTGTCGCCGTGGTGGATTGCGGCACGGGCAACCTCGCCTCCGCCGCCCGCGCGCTGGCGATGGCGGCGGAGCGGGCGGGCATCGCTGCCGAGGTGGCGATCACCGAGGACCCGCTGGAGGTGGCTGCGGCCGACCGCGTGGTGCTGCCGGGCCAGGGCGCCTTTGTGGAGTGCGCGATGGGCCTGGCCGCTGTGCCCGGCCTGTGGCCCGCCTTGCACGCCGCCGTGGACGCCGGTCGGCCGTTCCTGGGCATTTGCGTCGGCATGCAACTGATGGCCGAGCAGGGGCTGGAGCATATCACGACGCCGGGCTTCGGCTGGCTGACGGGCGAGATCGCGCCGATGGACCCGCCGGGCCTGCGCCTGCCGCAGATGGGCTGGAACGCGCTGGACTTCACGCCCGGCGCGCACCCGTTGCTGGACGGGCTGCGACCCGGCGACCACGCCTACTTCGTCCACAGCTACGCGCTCCGCGGCGGCGACCAGGCGGATTTGCTGGCCACCACCGACTACGGCGGCCCCGTTCCCGCCCTGGTCGCCCGCGGCAACCGCGCCGGCACCCAGTTCCATGTGGAGAAGAGCCAGGACGTCGGCCTCCGCATCCTGGCCAACTTCCTGCGGTGGGAGCCGGCGCGTGGCTGACGTGACGCATCCCGGCCTGGCGGTGGACCGTGCCGCCGACCTGCCGGACGACGACCTGCAAGCCCTGTGCGAGGCCGCGGACGCCGCGATCATCGAGGGCGGCGGCTTCGGCTGGGTGCGCTCGCCGGGGCGGCTGGCGCTGCAGAGCTACTTCAAGGGCGTGCTGCTGGTGCCGGAGCGGGAGCTGTTCATCGCCCGGCTGGACGGCACCATCGTCGGCTCGGCCCAGCTCGTGCGCCCGCCGCGCAACAACGAGGCGCAGGCGTTCGCCGCCACCATCATGCACTCGTTCCTGGCGCCCTACGCCCGCGGCTACGGCCTGGCCCGCATGATGACCCGGCGGATGGAGGACGGCGCGCGCGCCCTGGGCTACCAGGTGCTGAACCTGGACGTGCGGGAGACGCAGGAGGCGGCGATCCGGCTGTACGAGTCGCTGGGCTACCACCGATGGGGGGAGCACCCGTCCTACGCCCGCGTCGGCGGACGCACGGTCCGCGGCATCTACTACACCAAGCTGCTGCAGCGCGAGCCGAAGGCATGAGTGGAACACCAGGGCAAGGGGTAAGGGCACTGCTCCCTCCTCCTCCGGGATCGAACCGTGAGACGGTTTATGGTCGGGGTGAGGGGGCGGGCAGGCGCGATGCCTGGCCGATCGGGAAGCCTGTCCCGGCCGCACCGGTGGCGCCCCGCGCCGCTGCCAAGACCCCCTCACCCCAACCCTCTCCCGGAGGGGGCCGGTGACGCTCACGCTCTATCCCGCCATAGACCTGAAGGACGGCGCGTGCGTGCGGTTGCGCCGGGGCGACATGGGTGCGGCGACGGTGTTCTCGGACGACCCCGGCGCGCAAGCGCGGGCGTGGCAGGACGCGGGCTGCGCGTGGCTGCATGTGGTGGACCTGAACGGCGCGTTCGCCGGGCGGGCGGTGAACACCGGGGCCGTCGCGGCGATCCTTGCGGCGGCCAGGGTGCCTGTGCAGTTGGGCGGCGGCATCCGTGACATGGCGGGGATCGAGCGCTGGCTGGCCGCCGGCGTCCGCCGGGTGATCCTGGGCAGCGCTGCAGTCAAGACGCCGGACCTGGTGCGGCAGGCCTGCCGCGCCTTTCCCGGCCGGGTCGCGGTCGGGCTGGACGCGCGGGACGGGTTCGTTGCGACCGAAGGCTGGGCGGAGGCGTCCACGCTGTCGGCGGCCGAGGTGGCGCTGCGGTTCGAGGACGCCGGGGTGGCCGCGGTCATCTACACCGACATCGGCCGGGACGGCATGGGCACCGGCCTGAACCTGGACGCGACGCTGGCCCTGGCCGCGTCCCTGAATACCCCTGTGATCGCCAGCGGCGGCGTTGGGTCGCTGGCGGACCTGCAAGCGCTGCGGGATGCGGTGGCGGGTGTCGGGGCGGATGCGGGGGCCGGGGTCGAAGGCGTGATCGTCGGGCGGGCGCTGTATGATGGCAGCGTGGGGGTGGCGGACGCGTTGCGGGTGCTGAAGGGAGTGCAAGCCGGCCCACCCTAGGGCGCCAGCCGGCAGTCTCCTGATCTTGTCTAGACGACACGCCGCCATGTGCCCTTGGCACTTGCAACCAGGGGTTTACCCGCGTTTATGCACCCCCATGCTCAAGCTCCGCATCATCCCCTGCCTGGACGTGAAGGACGGCCGGGTCGTGAAGGGCGTCAACTTCGTCGCCCTGCGTGACGCCGGCGACCCCGTGGAGCAGGCCGCCGTCTATGACGCAGCCGGCGCGGACGAGCTGACGTTCCTGGACATCACGGCCAGCCATGAGAACCGGGACACCATCCTCGATGTCGTGTCCCGCACCGCGGCGCGCATCTTCCTGCCGCTGACCGTCGGCGGCGGCATCCGCAGCCCCGAGGACATGCGCCGCCTGCTGCTGGCCGGCGCCGACAAGTGCAGCATGAACAGCGCCGCCGTGGCCCGGCCCGGGCTGGTGCAGGACGCCGCGAACAAGTTCGGCAGCCAGTGCGTCGTCGTCGCCGTGGACGCGCGCCAGTCCGCGCCGGGCCGGTGGGAGGTGTTTACCCACGGTGGGCGCACCCCTACCGGCCTGGATGCCGTCGAGTGGTGCCGGCAAGTGGCCAGCCTGGGGGCGGGCGAGATCCTGCTGACCAGCATGGACCGGGACGGCACCGGGCGCGGCTTCGACGGCGCCCTGCTGCGGGCCGTGTGCGGCGCGGTGCGGGTGCCAGTCATCGCTTCGGGCGGGGTCGGCACGCTGCAACACTTTGTAGAGGGAGCCGAGGCCGGGGCAACCGGGCTGCTGGCGGCCAGCGTGTTCCACTTCGGCACCTTTACTATTCCTCAGGTCAAGGCGGCGCTGCACGGCGCGGGCCTGCCGGTGCGCCCGCCCGGCCGGACTATCGGCATGGCGGCTTAGCCGTGGCCAAGGCCATTAAGAAAGCCATCAAGGCCGCGCCGCCTTTGCCCGTATCGGCACCCATCATGACACCCACCCCGGCGCCGGGTTCCACGGCAGAGGTCCTGGACCGCCTGTGGACCGTCGTGCTGGAGCGGCGCAATGCCGACCCCGCCGTCAGCCACTCCGCCAGCCTGTTGCAGCGCGGCACGGCCAAGGTGGCGCAGAAGTTCGGGGAGGAGGCGGTCGAGTGCTTGATCGAGGCCGTGGCCGGCAACGCCCAGGCCCTGGTCGGGGAGAGCGCGGACGTGTTGTATCATCTGTTGGTCATGTGGGTGGCCGCAGGCGTCGAGCCGGCACAGGTCTGGGCCGAGTTGGCCCGGCGCGAGGGCGTCAGCGGCCTGGCGGAAAAGGCGGCGCGGCCCCGGACGCTGATCGGGACGAGGAAGATACCCTGACGGCTGCGCCAGCGTCAGGGTCCGGTAACTATGCCGTCGTTGCAGGCCGCATTTCCTACGTAGCAGCCCCGTGACCACAGACACTTGCATCCGGTCCCAGCGGCGCTTGGACCAAGGTGCCAGGAACGGCTCGAAATGATAGCCGCTAAGGAACACGAACGCAGCGCGGCAGGGATCGCGGCGTGGCGTAAGGTGCTGCGCCGCTCCGCTCCGTGCTTCTACGGCGCCAACCGGTAGATCGTCAGGTCCACCCGCCGCCCGCGGGAGTAGTTGAAGCCCGGCACGTCCGCCACCGCCTGCAACCGCACCCCGGCCTGCTCCGCCCCGGCCAGCACCGCCGCCCGGTCCCGGTCGCCCACCAGCAGGGTGCGGATGCGGCGGGATGCCAGCGCCGCCGGGGCGTCGGCGGCCAGCAGCCACTGCGTGTCCGTGCCGGCCAGGAACATCAGGCTCGGCTCGGAGTAGCCGACTGCGCCCAGGGTGCCGTGGTCCGGTAGGGCCGCCACGACCCGCGGCGCGATCCAAAGGGGTGCCAGCCGCGGCAACTCGAAGCCTAGGATCGTCGCATACAGTACGACGCTGGCTGCGAGCGCCGCAACTGCTCCCTCTCCCCCCGGGAGAGGGTTGGGGTGAGGGGGTCTTGAAGTGCTGCGCCCAAGTAATTGCAGCACCGAGGCGCCCACTGTTGCCCGCGCCGCAGCGAAGACCCCCTCACCCCGGCCGTAAACCGTCTCACGGTTTGACCCCGGAGGAAGAGGGAGCAGGGCGGCCCATCCGACGACAACAGCCGCCACCGCGGCCGGCACGCCCAGCCAGAGCGGCATTCCCAGCACCACCGGCAGTGCCAGTGCGGCCCCGCCCAGCACCAGCGCGCCCACCAGCGGCAGCGCCGCCGACAGCCTGCGGCCCCAACGCGGCAGCGCCGCCCGTGCCGGGTCCAGCAGCCAGCCTGCCGCCAGCAGGCAGATCGCGGGATACAGGGGCAGGGTGTAGTGCGGCAGCTTGGTCGGCACGGCCTCGAACACCAGCCAGGCCGGCACGATCCAGGCGAGCAGGAAGCGCTCCGGCGCTGCCATGCGCCCGCGCCAGGCGGCCAGCGCCGCGCCGGGCAGCAGTCCCGATAGCGGGAACAGCAGCACCGGCAGCAGCAGCAGGTGCAGCCCTGGCGGCCCCCAGTGCTGGTCGTCGCCCGACGCCAGCTTGCGGCCGAGGTCCCCGCCCACCGCATCGTTGAAGAACTGGCCGCCGGTCGCCACGCCGATGGCCACGAACCACGGCAGCACCACCGCCAGCATCAGCGGGATGCCCCAGGCCGGGTGCAGCGCGCGCAGCCAGCCGGCGCGCCGGTCCGCCGCCACCAGGGTCAGCACGGTCAGCCCGGCCACCATCGGCGTGATCGGCCCTTTCAGCATCACACCCGCGCCCATCGCCAGCCAGAACAGCGCGGCGTCGCGGTGCCGCAGCAGCGATGGGGTCATGTAGGCTTGGGCCAGCGCGCCCATCGCCACCGTCGTCGCGCCCAGCAGGGCGGCGTCGGTCTTGGCGATGTGGACCTCCGTCACCAGGACGACGCTCGCCGCCAGCATCCCAGCGGCCAACAGTGCCGCCCGCTGGCCCATCAGGGACTGCCCGGCCCAGAACACCGCCAGCACCGCCAGCAGCCCGCCCAGGGCGGAGGGGATGCGGTAGGGCCAGACCGGGTTCCCGGTGGCCAGCCCGAGGCGTTGCGCCGCTGCGGCGAAGGGCACTTGCAGCCAGTGGATGCCGATGGGCTTGCGGTTGCGGGCCTCGGCGCCGTTCTGGATGCGGATGAGGTCGCCGGTCTCCAGCATCTGCTTGGTGGCCTGCACGAAGCGGCTTTCGTCGCGGTCGCCGGGGGGGATCGTGAAGAAGCCCGGCGTCCACAGCAGCAGGCAGAATAGGGTCAGCAGCAGGCGCGGCCGGCGGGTGTCCAGCAAGGATGACATGCGCCGGGGCCTAGCATGGCGTCCCGTTCCGCGCCATGAACCCGCGGCATGAGCACTTTGGTTCCGAATATCCTTTCCATGAACTCGCCCCATAGTGGCCGCTTGCTGAACAGCGCCCTATGAGCACCACTCCACAGCCGCCGCCGCATGACTGCCGCCTGATGACCGCAGCCCCATGAACACTGCTCCCAACGCCGCGATGAAGGACCCCACGCGGGAGATCGCCTTCGACCTGCTGTCCGCCGTGCTGGACCGCCGCCGGTCGCTGGAGGATGCGCTGGACGCCGCGCCGCCCGCCGATCCGCGTGACCGCGCCGCCGCGCACCGCCTGGCCGCCGCCGTGCTGCGGCGCATGGGCACGCTGGATGCGGTGCTGGAGCCACTGTTGCAGCGCGCGCCTCCGGACGGGGTGCGGCACATCCTGCGGCTGGGCGCGGCCGGGTTGCTGCTGCTGGACACGCCGGCCCATGCCGCCGTCGCCACCGCCGTGGGCCTGGCCCGTGCCCGGCGGTTCGTGCCGTTTGCCGGGCTGGTCAACGCCGTGCTGCGGAAGGTTGCCGCGGCCGGCCCTGCGGCGCTGGACGGGCTGGACGCCCCGCGCCTGGATACCCCGGCCTGGCTGTGGGCAAGCTGGGGCCGGGACGCCCGCGTGATTGCGGAGGCGCATACGACGGAGGCCGCGCTGGACCTCACCCTGCGCCCTGGCGCGCCCGTGCCGGACGGCGGCGTGACGCTGCCGACCGGCACCGTGCGCCTGTCCGCGGGCACCCGCGTGGCGGACCTGCCGGGCTTTGCCGCCGATGCCTGGGTGCAGGACGCCGCTGCCGCCCTGCCTGCCCGGCGGCCGGGCGGCCAGCCCGGGGAGCCCGTGGCCGATTTGTGCGCCGCCCCCGGCGGCAAGACGGCGCAACTGGCCATGGCCGGCGCGCACGTGATCGCCATCGAGCGTGACGCCGGGCGCCTGCGCCGCCTGCACGAGAACCTGGCCCGGCTGGACCTGCCGGTCGAGGTCGTGCAGGCCGACGCCCTGGCCTGGTCGCCCCCGGCCCCGCTGGATGCCGTGCTGCTGGACGCTCCGTGCAGCGCGACCGGCACCATCCGCCGGCATCCCGACGTGATGCGGCTGAAGCGCCCGCGCGATGTGGCCGAGCTGGCGGCCGGGCAGGACCGCCTGCTGGCCGCTGCCACCCGGATGCTGCGGCCCGGCGGGCGGCTGGTCTATGCCGTATGCTCCTTGCAGCCGGAGGAGGGCATGGCCCGCGCCGCCGCCGCGCCGCCGGGCCTGCGCCCGGATCCGGTGCGCCCGGAGGAGCTGCCGGACCTCGCCGGGGCGCTGACGCCGGAGGGCTGGGTGCGGACCCACCCCGGGTTGTGGGCGGATCGGGGCGGGATGGATGGGTTCTTCATTGCCCGCTTCGTGCGGGTGGACGGATAGGGGGCGCGATGCTGTTCCTGTGGCTGCTGGGCGGCGTCGCGCTGCTGGCCTTGCTCCTTGCACGCAAGCTGCGGCGGGATGCGATCCGGCAGGGCGGCGTGCGCGTCGGCTCCGCCCTGGGCTGGATGGTGGCGCCGGACGGGTTGCACGCGCACTTCACGACCATCCGGGGGGAGGCGGCGTTCCAGGACAACCAGGCTTTCGAGTACCAGGGACAGGAGTTCCTGATCGTGGGCTACGAGAGCGTGGACGACAGTTCTACCGTGCTGCGCCGCTACCTCGGCGCGACATGCTGGATGATCCCGCCCGGGGGCGGCCAGGGCCAGCCGGAACCTGTGAACCTATCGGCGTAAGCGCCGTGCCGCCCTTTGCTTCCGCGGCAACCCCCCCTAGAAGCACCCCATGACCACCAGCCCAGCCCCCGCCCGGGACACCGCCTGGCCCCCGCCGGGCATCACCGTCGCCCCTAGCCTGCTCGCCGCGGATTTCGCCTGCTTGGGGGAGGAGGCTGCGGACGCCGCCCGTGCCGGCGCCGGCTGGCTGCACCTGGACATCATGGACGGCCATTTCGTGCCCAACATCTCGTTCGGCCCGACCGTGTTAAAGGCGCTGCGCGCCGGGTCCGCCCTGCCGTTCGACGTCCACCTGATGATCGCGCCGGCCGATCCCTACATCGCCGCGTTCGCGGAAGCCGGGGCGGACCACATCATCGTCCATGCCGAGGCCGGGCCGCACCTCCACCGGTCGCTGCAACTCATCCGCTCCCTGGGCAAGCGCGCGGGCGTCGCGCTGAACCCGGGAACGCCGGCGGAGGCCGCGGCGCCGGTGCTGGAACTGGCCGACCTGATCCTGGTGATGACCGTGAACCCCGGTTTCGGCGGGCAGGCGTTCCTGCACGACCAGTTGCCCAAGATCGCCCAGGTCCGGAGCATGATCGGCGGCCGGCCCATTGCGCTTGAGGTGGACGGCGGCATCACGACCGGGACTGCGCCCCTGGTGGCTGAGGCCGGGGCGACCGTGCTGGTCGCGGGCACCGCCGTGTTTGGTGCGCCGGACCGCGCTGCCGCCATCGCCGCCATGCGCGGGCACGCCTGATGGACCCCCGCCGGTGGGCGCGCGACGCCCGGCGCGCCATGTCCCGGATGCCCGCACTGCACATGGGCCGCGTCCCCGACGCCCCGGCGCTGCCGGTGCGCGACCCCTGGCCCGGCAACCCCGCCCGGGGCGCCCGGCTGCTGAAGGACGAGATGGAGCTGGCCGGCGCCGTCCGCACCTTGGCACCCGGCGGCTGGGCGGACACCACGGGGTATGAACTGCTGCGCGCCCATGCCCACGGCTTCACGTGGCTGCGAGACCTGCGTGCCCTGGGCACCGACGCCGCCCGCGCCCGTGCCCGGCTGCTGGTGGGGGACTGGATCGGCACGCCGGGGCTGGAGCGCCTGGCGCACCGGCCGGATGTGGCCGGCGCGCGCATCGCGGCATGGTTGGGCCATTACGACTTCTTTGCCGCCAGCGCCGACGATTCCTTCCGGGGCAAGCTGATGGGGCGGCTGGTGGCCGACGCCCGGATGCTCGCTGCTTCCTTGCCGGCGGACGAGCTGGATGCCCGGGCACTGACGGCGCTGAAGGGCCTTGTCGCCGCCGCGGTCGCCTTGCCGGACCATACCGCCCTGATGTCCCGTGCGCTGCGCTGCCTGCCGCTGGAGATCGCCCGCCAGGTTCTGCCCGACGGCTGCCATGCCGAGCGCAGCCCGGCCGCCCAGATGTCCGCCTTGCAGGACCTGACGGAGATGCGCGCCCTGATGCAGGCGTCCCAGACCCAGCCACCGGCTGCCCTGGCGTCCGCCATCGAGCGCATGGCGCCCGCGCTGCGTGCCCTGCGGCATGGGGACGGCGGGCTGGTGCTGTTCAATGGCGCAAAGGAGGAGCAAGGCCTGCTGGTTGACCTGGTGCTGACCCAGGCCGGGCGCGGCGGGCGTGCGCCGGCCGGGCTGACGGACGGCGGGTTCCACCGCCTGCAGGCCGGGCGCAGCGTGGTGGTGGTGGACTGCGGCGCGCCGCCGCCGCCGGGGCTGGACCGCACGGCCCATGCGGGCACGCTGAGCATGGAGCTGTCGGTCGGCAAGGAGCGCATGGTCGTGAACTGCGGCGGTGCGCCGTTGGGCAGCGCGGCATGGCGGGACGCCGCCCGGGCCAGCGCGGCGCACTCGACGCTCGTGGTGGCGGACACCAACTCGTCCGAGTTGAAGGCGGTGGGCTTGGGGCGGCACCCGACCCAGGTGGACGTGTCCCGGCAGGAGGCCAACGGCGCGCATTGGCTGGACGCCAGCCACGACGGCTACAAGGCCGCGTTCGGGGTGGTCCACCGGCGCCGCCTGTATGTGGCCGAAAGCGGGGAGGACGTGCGCGGGGAGGACACCGTGGAGGGTCCGAACCCGCAGGCTTACGCCATACGCTTCCACCTGCATCCAACCGTAGCCGCAGTGGCGCAGGGCGACGGCGAGAGCGTCATGCTGCGCCTGCCCGGCGGCACCGCATGGCGCTTCCGGGGCGAGGGCGCGAAGGTGTCGCTGGAGGAGAGCGTCTATCTTGGCAGCGCCGCGCCGCAGCCTAGCCAGCAGGTGGTGCTGACAGGGCAGGCGGACGGCGCGCAACACGCGAAGTGGGCGATCACGAAGGTGGGATAGGACCGCCCGGCTCCCTCTCCCTCCGGGAGAGGGTTGGGGTGAGGGGGTCTTGCTGGGCCGCTGGGCATTGCGCTTGCTGGATGCACCAAGCCCGCTGTTAAGATGGAACCCTGGCTTCGCCTATGCGGGTCTGTGCTTGCGCGGCGCCGACGCTGTCTCGCGTCTCAGCCGAGACCCCCTCACCCCGGCCATGAACCGTTTCACGGTTTGACCCCGAAGGGAGAGGGGGAAGGAGTACTACCGGCGGAGGGCGGCGGCACCTTGCTCGTGCCGGGCATCCACGGCGGCAAACTTCTGCAGGAAGGCCTTGATGTCGGGGTCGGTGGTCGCGGCGGCTTCGGTCTGGGCGACCTTCTTGTCCTCGGCGTTGATGCGGATGGCCTCCTCGATGAAGGAGCGGTCGAGAGTGCTGCCACCCTGCAGATTGATGGTGTTCAGGCGGTCCTGGTCGTCCTTGCTCATGGCAGTGGGCAAGGTCACGCCCTTGGCGCGGGCAAGCTGCTGCAACTCGGCGTTGTAGTTGGCGTGGTCCTGGATGAGCGTGGCCGCATAGGCCTTGATGTCGTCGCGGGACGAGCGCTGCTGCGCCAGGGAGGCCAGCGACAGCTCGTAAGCGCCGCCGGTTGCCGCCAGGATCATGTATTGACGGTCCAGCTCGGTCATGGTGCCGACGGTGCCCGCCATGGGCATGGCGGTTTGTGCGAGGGCGGGCAGGGCGGCGGCGGCCAGGCCGGCGGCAAGCACGGCGGCATTCAGGAAACGGGGCATCAGCAACTCCAACTTTACAGGTCAGACGGAGGAACGCCGGCCCTGGCAGGCAGGTTGCAGCCTAGTCCGGCCGGGGTTGGGCCGGTCAGGGTTGTGGCAGACGCACGACCTCGATCTGCACGGCGTTATACCAGGCAGTGACGTCCGCGATCTGGGCGTCGGTCAGGCCCTTGGCGATGACGCTCATCTGCTCGTGCTGGCGGGTGCCCTCGCGGAAGGCCTGCAACTGCCGGGTCAGATAGGTGGCGTCCTGCCCGGCGAGGTTTGCGGCCTCCGGCAGCTTGGCAATGCCGTCCACGCCATGGCAGGCGGCACAGGCCCGACCGGCAACGGCCCGGCCGGCGCGCAGGTCCTGCGCCCCGGCCGGCGCGGCAGCCAAGGCCAGCGCCGCGATTGCAGCGCCAGCCCACCGCATCAGCGCGCCTTGTAGCTGATGCGGTAGATGGCGCCCGCGAAGTCGTCGGACACCAGCATGGACCCGTCCGCCAGCTCCGCCACGTCCACGGGGCGTCCGCTGTACTCGCCGGTCTCGTCGTTCAGCCAGCCGAAGGCGAAGGGTTCGGTCTTGTCCACGGTCCCGTCGGGCTTGAACGTCGTCACCATCACCCGTGCGCCGACGGGGGTCGTGCGGTTCCAGGAGCCATGCTGCGCGCTGAAGATGGCGCCGCGGTATTGCGCCGGAAACATCCGCCCGCGGTAGAAGTGCATGCCGAGATCGGCGGCATGGGCCGGCATCTCCACGTCCGGGAAGGTCACGTCGGCGGGCGGCTGCGCGTCCTTGTACTCGACCGTCCGGGTGTGGCCGCCGCCATACCAGGGGAAACCGAAGTTCATGCCGGCGCGCGGGGCGTGGTTGATCTCGCCGGGCGGCACGTCGTCGCCCATGCCGTCCACCTGGTTGTCGGTGAACCACAGCTCGCTCGTGCGCGGGTTCCAGTCCTGGCCGACCGAGTTGCGGATGCCGCGGGCGAAGACTTCCCGGTTCTTGCCGTCGCGGTCCATGCGGATGATGCCGCCGATGCCTTCCCGCGCATACAGGTCCAGCTTGCCCGGCGGCGGCACGTTGTAGGGCTGGCCCAGGCTGACGTACAGCTTGTTGTCCGGCCCGATGGTGCAGGTGCGGGCGCCGTGGTTGAAGCTTTCCTCGGACTTCGGCACAAGCTGCTCCGCCACGACATCCACGGCAACGTCTGGGCCTTCGTAGAAGAACTCGGCGGCGGGGAAGACCAGGACGCGGTTGTGCTCGGCCACATAGAGCTGGCCGTCCTTGCTGAAGCAGACGCCGTTGGGCTGGCGGAAGGCGATGGAGGGGGCGAAGACCTTGACCTCGTCCGCCACGCGGGCGCGGGTGCGGTCGGTGACGGCCCAGACCTTGGTCTTGCGGGTGCCGACATAGACGACGCCGGCGTTGGTGCCGACCGCCATGTGCCGGGCATCGGGCACGATGGCATACAGGTCTATCGTGAAGCCCGGCGGCAACTGGATGTTGGCGAGGTTGGCGCGCAACTGGTCGGCCTTGCGTCCGGTCTGGGGGATGGACTCCAGCTCCAGCGCAGTGTCGGTGCCCTGCATCCCGCGCAGGCGGTCGAGATTGCTGGGCGGGGCTGCGGCGGGAAGCCCGCCATTGGGTGTGCCGGGTCCGGTGCCCGGCGGGGTGGGCTGGGCGAGGGCAGCAAGGGACGAAGCAGCAAGGACGGTTGCCGCGAGCAGCATTGCCTTCATGGACCGTAGCCTCCGATATGCGCCGCTGGTTCATGCCGCGGTGCTGACGTAAGATTGATGCCACTCGCCCAAGGGTTGCAAATCACGGAAAGGTGATCGTGACAGCAGTTCAATGTGGAGGCTCCATCCTGGCTACAGGCGGCGCATCCCTGAGCGCCGATTCGGCAGGCGCGTTTTGGGAACTGCAGGATCTGCCGAGGTTGGCCGGCTACTTCCGGTTGCAGAAGCGGAACGGCAAACTTATAGAACACCGACATGAACGGCCCATCCGGGCAGCGACGGGGGACAGCCAGCAATGCTCGGGAACAAAGGTGCCAAGCCGCTCAGTGACGCGTCGAAGCAGGCGGGCGCGGGCGCCACGGCCGCGGCCCGTCCCATCAAAGCCTCTCAGCCTGCAGCCCCGCCGGACAAGCGGGCAGGCGGCGCGAAGGCGACGGAGCAGCACCATGCTTGGCTGAAGAAATTCGCCGCCGCCGCCAAGCACGACGTGCGGGATCTGCTGTCCCCGGTAAAGGTGGCCAGCGCGGCGGCTGCTCCCGCACTGGGTCTGGCCGGGGTGGCCTCTGGCGTCGTGCACGGCATTGCCGGCACGGCCGCCAAGGGCACCGCGCCGCAATCCCGCACCCTGCTGGCCGACAACAGGGGCAGCCCGGTGCGCCTGGATCAGATGTCCTGGGCAGGGGGAGAAAGGAACGCGGGCGCGGAGCAGTTGATGGGCCGCAAGGGCCTGTCCGCATCTGCGCTGGCCGGGAAGGTGCAGGCGAACAACAACACGATGAACGTGACCTTCGTGGACGACTTCACCAAGGAGCACTTGATCGGCAAGGTTGGCCTTCCCAAGACGCACGGGGATACCGTCGTGGAGGCCTTCAAGAAGCAGTTGGGGCCGGAACGGATGAAGCATGTCACGATCACCAAGATCAACTACGGCTTCAACAACAAGGGTGAAAGCGATGCTGCCTTTGCCGACGCGCTGAAGCAGGCGACGGCCCGGGCGCAAAGCGGCCAGACGCAGTTGATCAGCATCTCGAACAATCCGACCGACCTGGACGTGCCGCCGGTCGCTGGGGGGTTCAGCGATGCCGCGCGCCAGCAACTGCTGGCGAAGCTGAACCGGGAGAAGCCGGAGGTCGGCAAGGCGGTTTCGGCGCTGGGCCAACTCCATGTGCCGGTCGTGGTAGCGAACGGCAACGACGGCGGGATTTCGAGCGAGGGCTTGCCGCCGAACGCGATCAACGTGGGCGCATCATCCATCTTTCCGTCCGGCCTTCCCGGGCAGAACAGCCCATCCCAGTACGGCGCGCAGGTGGACGCCATCGAGAACGGGCAGTTTTTCTCGCCCAAACCCGTCACATCGTATTCAACGCCGCTGATATCCGCCGACATCACGTCCGCCGTGCTGCAGAAGGTCGGGGTTGACCCGGACACGCCGAATCCGATGCCTGGTCCGGCCGGGGGGTACTGAGCCGGGGGGTTACTAAAAAGGAACTGACGCGTCAGGCCCGCGCCCGCATCGGGGCGCTGGCCGGCATCTCGATGTCTATCTCCAGGGTGGACACGTCTTCTCCCCGGTCCAGCTTCACGACCACCTTGTCGCGGTCAATCTGCATATGCTTGGCGATGACGGCCAGGATCTCTTCTTGCAGCACCGCGACAAGCTGGGACTGGTTGCCGTTGCCGCGCTCGTGCGCCAGGAGGATCTGCAGCCGCTCGCGCGCCACGGGCGCCGTCGTGCGGGTGCGGGAGAAGAAGCTGAACAGGCTCATGCGACCCGCCGCCCGAACAGCTTGCCGAACAGTCCCGCCTTCTTGTCGGTGGGCACCTGCATCTCCACGACTTCGCCCAGCAGGCGGCGCACGGCGTCGGTGTAGGCGCGGGCCGGGGCGCTGGTGGGGTCGGCCAGGGGCACCGGGGCGCCCAGGTTGCTCGCCTTCAGCACGTCCTGGCTTTCCGGGATGATGCCCAGCAACGGGATGGACAGGATTTCGAGGATGTCCTCGGTCTTCAGCATGTCGCCGCGGGCAGCGCGCACCGGGTCGTAGCGGGTCAGCAGCAGGTGCTTGTCCACGCGCTCCCCGCGCTCGGCGCGCTCGGTCTTGCTGTCCAGCAGGCCGATGATGCGGTCGCTGTCGCGCACGCTGCTGATCTCCGGGTTGGTCACGACCACGGCGGTGTCGGCGTGGTACATGGCCAGTTGCGCCCCGCGCTCGATCCCGGCCGGGCTGTCGCAGATCACCCAGTCGAAGCGCTCCCGCAACTCGCCCATCACGCGGGCCACGCCCTCGGAGGTCAGCGCGTCCTTATCCCGTGTCTGGCTGGCGGGGAGCAGGTGCAGGTTTTCCAGCCGCTTGTCGCGGATCAGCGCCTGGGCCAGCTTGGCGTCGCCTTGGGTGACGTTGATGAGGTCATAGACCACCCGCCGCTCGGCGCCCATGATGAGGTCGAGGTTGCGGAGGCCCACGTCGAAGTCCACGACGACGACCTTCTTGCCGGCTTGCGCCAGGGCGGCGCCCAGGGCGGCCGTGCTGGTCGTCTTGCCGACGCCTCCCTTGCCGGACGTCACGACCAGTACTTTGGCCATCGCTGCTTCCCTGCTGACTAATTGCCCCTTGTGCCGCCTTGGGGCGGCCTAGTCCAGCGCGGCCATCGCCAACTCGTCCCCATCCAGCCATACCTGGACGGCGCGGCCTTGCAGCGCCGGGTCCATCTCGTCGGCGGTCTTGTAGACGCCGTCTATCGCCAGCAACTCCGCTTCCAGCCGGCGGCAGAAGATGCGCGGGCGCTGGCCGTTGGGACCAGCGCCGAGCAGCCCGGCGATGGCCCGGCCGCGCAGGGCACCGTAGATGTGGATGGACCCGCCGGCAATCACCTCCGACCCCGACGCCACGGACCCGATCACGGTGACATCCCCGGCGGTGTAGGCGACGCTCTGGCCGGAGCGCACGGGGCGGTCCAGCACCAGGGCGGGCGCCGGCTCAGGCGGCGGCTCGGGTGCAGGTGGGGGGGCGGGGGTGACCTCCTCCGGCGTGCCGTCGGCGACCAGGACCGGCAGGCCGACGGTGCGCCCGCCGGCGATCACCGGGGGCAGGGCGGCCAGCAAGGGGCCGAGCGCCTCCTCGTCCACGCCCTCGATCCCGATGACGCGGATGCCGCGGGCGGCCAGGCCGTCCATCAGCCCGGCAAACTCCGCGTGCTGGCCAGGCAGGGCGGCCAGGTCCACCACGACGGGGCGGCCGTCGAAGAAGCGGGGGGAGCGGCTGAGCTGTCCGTCCAGTTGCAGCATCCAGCCGGCCAAGGGAGGCTCGGGCGTCAAGACCACGGCCATGAAGGACCGGCCGCGCAGGCGCAGGAAGGGGCGGGGGCGCGATGTGCTGCTCACGCCCTTGGCGTACCGGCCTGGCGCGGCGGCGTCAACGGGGGTCGGTGGCGGGGGTCGGTGGCGGGTGATGGGACGGAGGCTGTGCGGGCGCTCTGGTCCTCTCCGGCATCCGCGGGCTTTATGGAGGCAAGCAGGCGGCGGGCATTTGCCGGGTTCCGCATCAAGTGGACGGTTTCTTTCCAACTCTCGAATTCGCTCTCGGACAGGAATACGACGTTGCCCCTCCCGCTCTGCCGCGTCACGACGATGGGTTCGCCACTCCTCACGGCCTCATCCATGTAGCGGGTCAGGTTCTGACGCAGGTCGGTGCAGGTAATATGCGCCATGCCGGGCCTCCAAGTTCATACAGGGATCAGTGCGCGATTGAGACTCGTGTCAATGACCTCACGCAGGTGATCACGTCCAGCCAGGCGTTGCGTCACGCCTGAACAAATGCCCGGATGGCATCGTTCAGCGCCTCTGGCTCGTCGGCCCGGATCGTGTGGCTGCTGCCTTCGAACACCTGTAGCTGCGATCCGGGGATCAGGCCGTGCAGCTCCTCCGAGAACGCGGGCGGGCAGATCCAGTCGTGGCGCCCGGCCAGGATCAGCGTGGGCACCTGGATGCCGGCAACCTCCGCCCGCAGGTCGAAGCTTCGCAGCGTGCCGCCCGGCCCGAAGGCGCGGTTCAGCGGCTCCGGCGCATAGGTGGCCCGGCCGCGCACGGCCGCCGCTGCCGCCGGGTCGTAGCGGCGGCTGTAGAGCGGACCCATGACGGCGTAGAACTCCGCCATCTGCCCCGGCGTCTCGAACGTGCCGGACCACAGGCGCTGGCACACGCGCTGCTGCTCCGGCGTGCCGTGGTTGCGGATGAAGGCCTCCGCTTGTGACATGAAGCCGTTGTGGGCGGCGGTGACGATCAGGATCAGCTTGCTGACGGCGCCGGGGTGGCGGGCGGCGTGCGCCATGGCGACCATGCCGCCGTAGCTGGTGCCGATGCTGACGACGGGGCCGAGACCGAGGTGCCCGCGCAGCGCCTCCATGTCGGCCACGTTCTCGTCCAGGGTGTAGAGCGCCGGGTCGCCGCGCGCGGACCGGCCTTGGCCGCGGTGGTCGAAGTAGACGAGCTGCATGGTGTCGGTCAGTGGGTCCATGGCGGGCTTGAAGCCGGTGTGGTCGCCGCCGGGTCCGCCGTGGACGACAAGGGCGGCCGGGCGCTCACGCATCGCCGGGCCGTCCGGCACCAGCCCGGTGCCGTCCACGTCGAAGTACAGCGTGGTTCCGCGGACCTGGGCGAACATGGCGTCTCCGAGAAGGGATGATGCGCGTAGATTAGGTTCACGGCCCGTCAAAGACACGGATGGTAAAGGGGTCAGGCCACGGAAGCCCGCCCCATTTTCCTGTGTCTGCGAACCTCAACCGGTTTGCTCAAGACGCCGCGTCGTCCAAAGCATGGCCTATGGCGTAGGACGGCCTGCTAGCCGAGCACTTCCGCCATCGCCGTCCGGAGCGCCTGCACGTCGGCCGGCTGGAGTTTGCCAAGTTGCCGGATGACAAGCCGCTGATCGAGTGTGGTAAAGACCGGCTTGATAGCGGACGGTTTCAGCAACCCCGCCTGTTGCCAGTGGCTCACCCAGGCTTCGCCCAAAGCGGGGATGGCACGGACTTGGCTCGTTATTGCCATCATCACCAGGTCGGGCCGGGATAGGCTGTAGTCACGGTTGCTGACAACGACGGCCGGGCGCTTCTTGGAGGCGCTTTGATCCGTGAAAGGGAACGGCACCAGTACGACTGCGCCGAAGTCATAGGGCATCGTAGGCGCCGTCCTCTGGATTGTCCCAGATGGCGGCGAAGGCGGGGGCGCTCAAGGCAACTGCGGCGCTGGTCAGCTTGCGCTCCTGGTCACGCAACCGGACAAAGTCCACGAAGTCCTCGACCTCCATCAGCCGCTCAGCCGACAGCGTCCGCATCTTCTCGATCAGGGCTTCCATACCAGCATCTCCGTGGGATCGGAGACTTGCAGGTGCGGCCGGCCCGGGATGGCTTCAAGCACCCTGTTGAGCCAAGCCGGTGCGCCCTGCTGCCCGCTCCTAATCCGCCGCCCCCTGCAAGCCATCCCGCGACGGCATCGGCATCCGGCCCTTGACCGACCGGGCCAGCCGCACCGGGATCGCCTTGTAGCCCGGCACGTGGCTCTTGGGGTCGTGGTGCCACAGCGGCACCAGCGGGTTGCACTCCGGGAAGTAGGCGCCGGCGCAGCCTTCCGGGATGTTGTAGGGCACGATCTGCAAGCCCGGCACGCCGCGGGGCACGCCGTCGTCCACCGCCGCGGTCAGGTCCACGGCGTCCCCGCCCTCGAACCCCATGCGAGCTATGTCAGCCGGGTTCATGAAGATGACGTGCCGGGTGCCGTGGACGCCGCGGAAGCGGTCGTCGTAGCCGTACACCGTCGTGTTGAACTGGTCGTTGGACCGCAAGGTCATGAGCTGCAGCACTTTCGAGGTGTCGCCCGCCGGTGCGATGCCCGCAAACAGCCGCGTGGGCGTGATGAAGTTGGCGCGTCCGCTTTCCGTCACCCACTTGCGCTCCCGCGCCGGTAGGGGCCGGGCGAAGCCGCCGGGCAGCAGGAAGCGCTCGTTAAAGTCCTTGAAAGTCTCGGGATACGTCGCCTCGATGGCGTCGCGCACCACGGCGTAGTCGGCCACCCAGGCGTCCCACGGCACCCTATTTGGCGGCAGGGTCGCCTTCGCCAGCTCGGCGACGATCCAGGGTTCGGACCTCAGGTCGGCGCTGGCCGGCTCCGCCATGCCGTGCGAGCCGTGGAAGTGCGCGATGGAACTTTCCATGGACACCGCCTGCGGACCCGTGGCCTGCCGGTCAATTTCGATCCGGCCGAGGCAGGGCAGGACGTAGGCTATTTCGCCGTGGACCACATGGTTGCGGTTCAGCTTGGTGGCGATCTGCACGGTCAGGCGCAGCTTGCGCCAGGCATCCTCCATTGCCGCCGTCTCCGGGATGGCGCGCAGGAAATTGCCGCCAAGGCCGATATACGCCTTCACCTCCCCGTCCAGGATGGCCCGGCAGGCGTCCACGGTGGAGTGGCCGTGCCAGCGCGGCGGCTCGAACCCATACAGCTCCGCCAGCTTGTCCAGCGGCGCCAGCTCCGGCTTCTCGGTGATGCCCACCGTGCGCTGGCCCTGCACGTTGCTGTGGCCGCGCACGGGGCAGATGGCGGCGCCGGGCTTGCCGATGTTGCCGCGCAGCAGCAGCAGGTTAGTGACCATGTGGACGTTCTCGACGCCCGCTGCGTGCTGGGTCAGGCCCATGCCGTAGATGCCGAGCGTGGCGTGGGAGGCGGCGTAGCTCTTGGCGGCTTCGGTCATCTCCGCCCGGGTCAGGCCGGACACCTGTTCCAGCTCCGCCCAGTCATGGGCGCGGGTGGTGGCGGCGAACTCCTCGAAGCCGTGGGTGTGGGTTTGGATGAAGTCGTGGTCCAGCACGTTCTTGGTGCGCGCTGCGGCCATGGACGCAGCGAAGACCAGGCCGCTGGCGCTTTCCGCATGCGCCGGGTCGGCGTCGTGCCCGGCGGGCTTGCCTTGGTCGGACGCCTGGAACGCGTCGTCCATCTCGATCAGGGCCTTGCAGATGCCGAACAGGGCTGCGGTGTCGCCGCCGTTCTTGACCTGCATGTACTGGTGGGTGATCTGCGTCTCACCCCGGGTCAGCATCTGCACCGGGGACTGCGGGTTGGTGAAGCGCTCCAGCCCGCGCTCCCGCAGCGGGTTGATGGTGACGATCTTGACGCCGCGCTCCACGGCTTCCTGCAACTGGTGCAGCATCCGGGGGGAGGAGGTGGCGACGTTCTGGCCGATGTAGAAGATGAAGTCGCAGTTCTCGAAGTCGGACAGCACGGCGGTGCCCACGGCGGCGCCGATGCTCTCGGGCAAGGCGACGGACGAGCTCTCGTGGCACATGTTGCTGCTGTCGGGCAGGTGGTTGCTGCCGTACAGGCGGGCGTAGAGCTGGTACATGTAGCAGGTTTCCAGCGAGGCCCGCCCGCTGGTGTAGAAGACGGCCTGCCGGGGATCGAGCGCCCGCAGCTCCCGCCCGATCTCCTGGAAGGCGATCTGCCAGGACACCGGCATGTAGCGGTCGCTGTCCGGGTCCCAGCGCATGGGGTGGGTCAGGCGGCCGGCTTCCTCCAGGTCGTAGTCGCGCCAGGTCTCAAGCTCGGCCAGGGTGTGCTTGGCGAAGAACTTCTGGTCCGTCGCCTTGTCGGTGATCTCCCAGGCGGTGGCCTTGGCGCCGTTCTCGCAGAACTCGGCCGGGTGGGGGATGGCGGGCTTGGCCCAGGCGCAGGAGACGCACATGAAGCCCTTGGGCTTGTTCTGCAGCATCAAGGCGTGGGCGCCCTTGGCGGGGATACGCTCGCGGACCAGGATTTCGGTGACGGACTTCAGCGAGCCGTAGCCGCCGGAGGGTCCGGCGTATTCCTTGCGGCTGCCCTCATCCAATTCGACCTGGTTCAGTTGGTTTGGGTCGCTCATGGGGGATGCCTTGCTGGTTGGGGCGTCTGGCGGGATGGCCTGGCGCTGCCGGGCCGGAACATGCCCACCTCAAACAAATTTGGGCTGCCGGGGTTCCTGGCGCGCGGACGCGGGCATGGGACAGGGGGCGGAGGCAACACGGACAGGGGTCACGATGCCGGTAGCGCCTGCACCCGCCGGGGCCCGTGCGGCGGACCGGCCATCTGCGGCCTGCCAGCGAACCAACGGCCCGGCCGCCCGTTGTCACACCCTCAATCAAGGAGAACGGCACCATGCCCGACAAGAACGAGCACACCGGCCGCTTCGGCGGCCCCGGCAGCAGCCACCAGGACAAGGAGAACCCCGGCAAGAACGGGCAGGAGCACGGCCACAAGAAGGGTGGCGGATCGCCCGGCGCAAAGGCTGATCCCTTGAAGGACGCCGACGGGGACGATAGCGGCGGCGGGCATCACTACCGGGACCACGGCCGGACCTGATGAAGGGGCAGCACTACAGCCCGGTCAGGTAAACTTCCACCCTCGGGCTGCGGTCCCCGGTGTCGCCTTGCTGCCCGTCCGTGCCCAGGACGATGACTCGGCCCGGGGTGATCCCGGCCTTTGCCAGGGCGGTGGCGACACTCCCCGCCCGTTGCAGCGCCGCGGCCTGGCTGGACGGCGCGGTGCCGTCAACCACGCCCACCAGCACCAGGCGGCCCGGCGCGATCCGCTGCGACCGGACGAAGGCGATGATGCGCTCCACGTCGCGCCCGCCGTTCCGGTCCAGGTCGCGCGCGCCAGGCGGGAAGACCACGTCCAGGTCCAGCCGCGCCGTCCCGGCCAGCGCCAGGCGGGGCGGGGGACTTGTCACCTCGGGTGCGGGCCGCGCCGTAGGCGGCCGCTCGGCCCGGTCGGTGTAGGAAACGAAACCGGACGCTTCCAGGATCGCTTGCCCGGCTGGCGAGCGCACATGATCGGCGAAGCGCCGTGCGGCGTTGTTGCCCGGGGGGGCATACAGGAACAACTGGCGGGTCAGCGGGTAGGCGCCGTCCAGCACCCGGTCCGCGCTGGGCGCCACGGCCCCACCGGCCGCGCCAAGCAGCAGCAGCTTGGCGAGGCCAGCGGTCCCGGCTGGCAAGAGTCCGATGCCGCCGCGGTCCGCCGCCAGTGCTGCCGCGGCCTGGTCCCCTGTGATCCGGACCGCCCGGGTGCCTCCGTTGCCAAGCCCGGCCTCGTCCGGCGCCACGGCACCGCGTCCCTGGGCCAGGTAGATGTGGATCGGTCCCGTGGTGCCGCCGGCCTCGGCCCAGTCGGTGATCCGGCCGTCATAGATGCCACGCAGTTGCGCCGCCGTCAGCGACGCGACGGGGTTGGCCGGGCTGACAGCGACGGCGATGCCCTGCACGGCGACCGCCGTCTCCGCCAAGCCGCCGGTCCCGGCCCAGCGTGCCCACTCGGCGTCCGGCGGGCGGGCGGTGGACAGCAACACGTCCACGCCGCCACGCCCGAGCAGGCCGAATGCGGCCTCCGTCGGTGCTGACATTACGGTAATGCCGTCGCGCTGGCCGGCTTGCTGGCCGCTGATCTCCTGTGCGCCGTCCACGCCGGGCAGGACGGCAACGTCGGTGACCCCGATAAGGCCAAGGTACTTGGTGGCCAGCCTCGGTGCCAGCGTGGACCCGGTGCCGTCCGTGGCGGCGACGCGCAGGATCACGTGGGCACCGGAGTCACGTGGTAATGCCATGGCGACGCGGGGAGTGGCCTGTGCCGGGCTGCGGAGGGCAGCGACCCTGTCCCGCACCCAGGACATATTTGCTTCGCCGCCCATGCGGAGCGTCAGCGCGGCGACGCCCGCCAGCACGACCGCGGCTTGCAGCACCCTGGCCTGCTTGCTGCGGGCGCGGGGGAGGGGCGCCGCCGCCTCGGCTTGCAGTGGGCCGCCGCAACGCGGGCACTCGAAGGGTGCGCCGGCCGGGCGCACCATGACGCGTTGCGCCACGGCATGGACGCACAGCTCCGTGTTGGTGCAACGGCCTCGTTGGTCAGCGCCCCGGGCCATGGCTCATCCGGTCCGGCCGGCGGTGGCCGGCACCAGCGATGCCTGGGTCGTTCCAGCAGGTCGGGTGGGACAGGTGCCGAATGGCCGGCAGGTCACGCCCGCCGCCGGAGAGGCTGCGTACGGCCGGTCAGGGCGGTCCCGCCCGCTATGGCCCTGTCGGCAAACAACGGGATGATGCAGGCACCCGCGTCCGGTGCGGCGTGGGCTGCCGCCGTGCCGGGCCGCTGGGACAGGCTGCCCATCCAGGCCTGCAACGCCTCGGCGTGCGGGGCGGGGACTGCCTCCACTGGCAGGATCAGGTCAGGCTTGCGAGTGGGTTGCCAAGGCCGCCACAAAATCAGCAGCATCACGCCTAAGCTGAGCGCCACCACGAGGCCGAGGCCCGCAACGTTGGCGATGTCGGCCATAGGAAGCGTCATGTCGGCCACCTGCTCCGCACCTTGGTTGGTTTCCGGGCGAGTCTAGCGGTCCCCCGCCGTCCGTCCAATTTATGAGCAAACCTTTACACCCACGAAACACTGCCGTCCAGCAGGTTCCTTACAAATAGTGACTGGTATGAGATGTATGTGCGACTGGCCATGGCGCGGGCAGGGCATGCAAGCAGCGGCGGCAGGTCCGAGGGGACGGTTTGCCCTATCGCCTTGGCAGGAGTGGCGCAGCGGGGTCGCCGCAAGTTGGTTGGCGGCGTCGGCAGCCGCGGGCGGTTGGGGTCAGGTTCCGCCGGGTTCCAGCGCTTCAGGGAAGAACAGGTCCTCGATCCGTTGGGGACGACGCTTCAGCGTGCCGGTGTCGGCCAGGAAGTTGCCGACTTGCATGACGCCTGCCGGCTGCAACGTGAAACGGTTCCCTGGCGCCAGGATGGCTGCCAGCACGTTGGCATGGCTGTCCTTGTCGCCGCTGTTGTCCAAATAGAGCTGCGCGGCGTCGGACGGGTTCTCGTTGATCCAGTCCGTTGCCTCCTGAAAGCCGGCCAGGGCTGCGAGCCAGGCCAGGGGGTTCTCGGCACGGAAGGATGCGTTGGCGAAGATCGTGTTCGGCGTGCAGGTCGTCAGGCCGAGGATGTCGTAGCTGTTGGCGATCTCGCGCACGCCGGGCTGGGCCAGGGCGCGTTCCTGGAAGGGGCTGCTGCTGAAGTGGCAGTTGATCTCGGTCTTGCTGAGCATGGCCGCCATGGCGTCGGGGTGGCTGCGGCCGATGGTCTGGGCGTCCAGGTGGCTGAACTCCTTTGTGCCCCAGGCTTTGGCGGCAGCCATCTGCAAGTAGACGGCCTGGTTGCTGACCTTGACGGCCGGCAGTGCGATGCGGTCGCTGGGCTGCAGGTCCGCGACCGTCTTTACGGCCGGATTGACTGTCAGCAGCTTCTGGCTGGTGGCGTTCATGGCAAAGGCGGATTTCACCGCGCCGCGGGTGCGGTCCCACAGCAGCAGGGCGCTGGGCGCGCCGCCGCTGGCGAAGTGCAGGCTGCCGGACAGCAGCGCCTCCGTCACGGCGCTGCCGCCGCCGAAGCGGGGGAAGCTGGCGCGCAGGTTCGGCAGGCCGAGGGACGCCGCGTGCTTCTCGATCAGGTGCTGCTGCTCCATCACGTCCTGTTGCAGGTACAGCGTGCCGAACTGCTTGGCGATCGTGACCTCCGACACTTCCGCGTGGGCCCGGCGGACGTAGGGAAGGGCAAGGATGCCGCCGAGGCAGGCACGGCGTGTCATGCGGCGTGTCATGGGCGTCCTCACGGGGTGGCGGTCCAGGCCGCCTCTGGTGGGGCGGAAACGGCGCTGGCGCGACGCCGCGGCGCGCTGCGTGCCGGGGCGCTTGGGCCTCGCCACATCTCACTAGACGATTGCGGCGGCAGTTTCCAGCACGACCCGGCCTGCAAAGCCGTAAGTACGCTGCCAGCCGTGCAGCGCGCCCCGCGCACTGGTGCCTCATACAAATGCTTGGAAACAAACTCCACCCAATCAAAGAGCAAGACCAGTGTGGGATATCTTTTGTCGCGTTGAGTAGTTATTTGTCAGGAGAGCCATGGGCGGCAAGCCCGGTTTTCTGGCTGGGTTAAACACATGTTCACAAGGATGGCGAAAAGTTGCCACCAGGAGATTGTGATCAACTGCTGGAAAGCAATGGAAAGGGCTATCATGCCGCGTCTAGGTCCGTCTGGGACTGGACAACCGCATTCGCGAACGGTATCGGAAGGTTGCTGGTTTCCGACGGTATGGAGGGCGTGCATCCCGCGGCTGCTGCGACGTGCTGGCGATTTGCGGCTGCCAGCCAAGTGCCGGATCGTCGGCAGCCAAGAGAAGGACGACAGCAATGGGTGAGCTGACTGTTAGCCAATATTCCATAATGGTTAACCTGCTGTCTGTGACAATCTCCATCATGGGCGTCGCCGCGATTTTTTTCTTTGCTCAGCGGACCGAAGTCCTGCCCCGCTACCAGATTGGCGTCACCTTGCTCGCGTTCATAACCGGCGTCTCCGCCGTCGGGTACTACCGGCTGTATGGGAACTGGACGGAATCTTACAGTGTCGTGAACGGCGCGGTCCGCGCCAGCGGCATCATGTTCAACAACACCCTGCGCGCCTCGGAATGGGTCCTGACGGTGCCAATGACGCTGGTGGCGTTTGTCAGAATGTTGGACATTTCGCCGGCCCAGGCCCGTGCCCGCAGTA